>OIDD01000049.1_pt1 | contig 78546 bp, 85 predicted proteins | sample 1606751 | NCBI WGS metagenome assembly OIDD01 (sample SAMEA3882544, study PRJEB24775) | human gut metagenome | biome: human-associated habitat; feature: intestine environment; material: feces | place: Netherlands | collected 2009/2010
AAGAAACGAGCACCCCGCCTAGGCAATAGCCGTACGGTAACAAACCCGTTTCTTTTTCTTAATTTTACTCTAGTCATATACTGATGTCAACACCATTTCTATTAATTTTTGTACAACCTAATTTTTGTACAAATTCGAGCGAGATTCACGTTAATTTCTGGGAACGTATCCATAATTGAACCAACAACTTTAAATCCATACACACCTTATATCTATAAAACAAAAGCATAACTATTTCTAGGTCAGGAAATCTTCTTGATACACCCTTCCAAGAGTTTCTGAAATGCCGGATACTCTACCCACCCGAAATAATTATGCTTTTTATTATATTATCGAATACAAGCTTTCTCTCAAAATCTTAATTACTTCATCTGATAATGTTCGAATATACTGTTTTCGTATAGGCTCCAAAAAGTGAATTCCCTCTATGGACTCTGCTCTTGAAACTGCCACATAAAACTGTCCGGAATCCCAGCAACGCGGATCAATGTTAACCTGTCCAAAGGTTTGCCCCTGAGACTTATGTATACTCATTGCCCATGCAATCTTAATTGGGAATTGTTTAAATGATCCTACTATTTTTCTGACTATCTTTTTTACGGTAACAGTTTCACCGTTTTCACCTTTTTCTTTACGTTCTTCTATATCTTGTCTCTCGATTTCTCGTTCATACCTATATACATCTACCTTCTTTCCTTTATCTGTAAGAACTTGTATACAGGTTGCATCTCCTCTTTCCTTGCTGATATCAATTATTGTGCCCATGGTTCCATTCACATACTCGCCATTTGTATCATTAGCGGTAAGCATCACTTTTGCGCCAATATTTACTACCAGGGACTGTTTAGCAAAACTTATGTTTTTAATATCCTCATAAGTCACGTCGCCCTCAATAATAGCACAAAATTTCTTTTCTGTTTTTTCATCTAAGTCTCTCATGTGTGCCTGATTGATTTTATCTGCCTTCGCGTTGGTTCCAACAAGATAAGGAGCCTCTTCCATCAGATCACTGCTCTGATTGCTTTCCAGATAAGCAATCACATTCTGAAGGTTCCTGCCATATTTTATATCATTCAATATACCAAGAAATTCTGCATCTTTCTGTCGGCAAACTTCTTCCAACTTTACGCAATGAAACTCCATTTCTTTCCACGCCCTTGAAAAAAATGCATATCCACGCTCACATGTTTCCCCTTGTTCATATTCTGTTCCGTACATTTCTACCAAAATTTCCCGATCCTCTTTTTTTATAACTGGTGGAAGCTGGAAAAAATCACCTACAACAATAAGCTGTACAGCGTTCTTTTTTTTGCCATTACATGAATATCCAGGTTCTAATCGTTTGTTATTCTCTGCAATTATATTTTTCACGATTGCAGAAAACAAATCGAATCTGCACATGCCAATCTCATCAATAATTACAACATCCGCTTCCTGTAAGTAAGAAGATCGAAAAGCAGGAGCATCTTTGTACTTTTCAAATTCAATCCCGAGTCCGAATGCCTTATGCACTGTCACGGCCCCCATACCGATATTGTCAGCTGCCACTCCTGTTGTCGCTGTAATCAGTACATTCTTTCCATCTTTTTCCAATGCCTTAACAGACTGTTGAATTACTGTTGTCTTTCCGGTTCCGGCATCACCAGTCAAGAATACATTAACTCCTGACAGAATCAGATCTACTGCCTGCTGCTGTTTTTTATTCAATTTTACTTTTTTCATTATTACACCTATCGTTTTTATTCACTTTAAGGAGAGATTCCTCAAATGAAAGAAATCTCCCCTCTTTTTTTATTCTTCGTATGTTATCTGCTCTTCACACCATGCCTTTGCTTCGTCTGGAGTTAACGGTATTATCACCGATCCGCCACGCCATAAATTAGTGCCTATCTTTTCCTGATACTTTGATGCCGCACCACCTTCTCCATGCAGGAAATACTCCCCGTTATTTTTACGGAAAAGACTTTCATGAACATACTCAAATGTGCCTGCTATTCCCTGGGACCATGCACCGATTTCTGTTGCTGTTTCTGTATCATACTTCTTATAATTGATGATTTTCTTCATGCTGTGCTCCTTTCTACACTTCTATCCTCATGTTACTCATCTACTTCACCAAATTCAGCTTCGTATGCATCTCCATCCATATGCATCATAACCCATTCCTGGGCTTCTTCCTTACTAAATGGAATCAGTTCTTCCCAATCACCATGCTCGCAATCATAGTCAATCCAGAATGCTGTATGATAATCAGAGCACATTCCTCCTTTGTCATCGAGAAAATATTCTCCATTTTTCTTACAATAGAGAGTCTCATCCCTATAGTTATCTTCTTCTTTACTTCCACTAATCCAGTTTCCGACAACTCTGGCTGTCTCTGTGTCGTACTTCTTATAGTTGATGATTTTCTTCATATCCGTTACCTCTTTCTAGTGCTGTGCACTGTTTTCTATTTTGGATCTATCCGAATGATTTTGGGCGGCTATTTGGCTATTCTTCTACTACACCGAATTCTGCCTCGTATGCATCACCGTCCATATGTTCCATAGCCCATTTTTGAGCCTCTCCTAATGTATAGGGAATTATGACTTCGCCGCCTCCCCAAGAATTAGATCCTGAGTAGGTGCGGTACACAGACAATGGACCACCTTTTGCATGAAGGAAATACTCCCCTGTCTTTTTGCAGAAAAGCTTCTCATGCTGGAGATAAAAATCCCTTTTGCCATTACCATACAGCCATTTGCCAACAAGTCTGGCTGTTGCTGTGTCGTACTTTTTGCCGTTAATGATTTTTTTCATAGTCATTACCTGTTTAGCGCTGTGCGCTATCCTTTCTACTTTTTTACTGGTTAATAACCAGTTATTATTCCTCTACTTCTCCAAACTCTGCTTCATACGCATCACCATCCATATGCTCCATGGCCCAGCATTTTGCCTGATATAAGGTGACCGGGATAATATCTTCTCCGCCGCCCCAAGAGGTTGGACTTGAATAGGTACGGTAATCAGATAATGGCCCACCCTGCGCATAGAGAAAATATTCCCCTGTAGTCTTACAAAGAAGCATTTCATCCTGATAATAAAAGTCGCTCGGATTTCCATAAGTCCACCTGTCAACAAGTCTTGCTGTCTCTACGTCGTACTTTTTGCCGTTAATGATTTTCTTTGTCATGGCTGTCACCATTGCAGTGTTCTACACTGCTCCTTTCGTTTTTATTTTGATTTACATTTGCTTCCTTATCTGCTATAATTGCGATAAGTAAATTTTAGATTTGGATTGATGTTGTTCTCACAAAGCAATTTCCTCCCAGATTTCATCCTCTATATTTTTCTATTTGATGTCTGGACATCTAAATTGTCTCATGTTAACTTATCAATCTATTACTGTGGATTACTTCCTACATTTTATAGATGTAAGATTCCTTTGACCTTGGTTAGCTTTATAAGAAATCTTTTCCGGTTCTTATCCTCGGTTTTCTATTCTATTCAGGATGTTGGATTCGATTTCTCCTTTATCTGCTTTCCAAAATGTCATGGAATTGATCTTCATATCTAATATGTAAGATTTTTTCGACCCTGGCTGATTTTTATAAGAAATCCTTCATGTTTTTTTATCCCTTTGTTTTTCATTACTTGGGAGATATCTGAAGCATGTTTCTTCTTTATCCAGCCTTCCATAATGTCATGGAATTGATCTTCATATCTAATATGTGAGATTTTTTTGACCTTGGCTGATTTTTATAAGAAATCTTTTACTTTTTCTTTTGAATATCCTAATCTTCTTCCTTTCAAAGCATCAATAACGCAAACTTCCCCATATAATATGTATGTTTTTTCGGCACTTGGTTCATTTTTATAAGAAATCTCTCATATTTTAATCTAAAATGCAAAAGCCAGTAAATCCGCATAATTCACTGGTTTTATGTTTCTGAAAACAATTATCTATTATTCACTTTTCTCCGACAGCTATGTTATAATCTATACTATAAATATTCTCTGGAGGAATAATGCAAATGAAAGGATATACTAAAGAGGAAACAAATAGCTCCAATTCAGTTTCAGCAATGGCACCAGAATCTCCATACGATAAATATCTTAAAGATTTTTCCTGCTATCTTTTAACAAAGCCACATGAAGACTTGCCTGACATGAAAAGTCTTCAACACATATTTTTCCAAAACAAATATCTAGTTAGCCTGCTTCATGAATATGCTATTGTTTCAAAACAAGATTTCGATTTTCGTAGTAAAACAATTAAAGCTTCTTTTTTTGACCCTGACACCAAGGTTCCTTCTCTTAACGAACAAAAATCCACTAAGCTTCTGGAAGAAATAGATAATCTTATAGAAGCATACTGCGCATACCTTGATGATCTGTCATTCTATCTGTCCTACAGATCTTCAGACAAGCTATCTACCATAATAGAAAATTTCGCTACTTTATATAACAATAAAAAATTTGTTGATCTTTTATATAAATTTAAAAAGGTATTTCAAGCACGCTTCGGTGCAATTGAAGATTGTTTTTTGAAATTACCCAATGTCCAAATTCCAAGTTACAAAATATCTGAAGATTTGCAACAGCAGCTCGATGAAATTTTAAGTACTCTATAATCCTATTTGCTAATATGAAAAAGACTTCAGGCTTTAAAACTGAAGTCTTTTTCATATTAACCATAATATAGATTTATTCCTGTTCCGGCGGAACATACTCCAACAAATCCTCTACCTTACAATCTAATGCGCAACACAAACGCGCCAGAACTGCGATATCAAGTCTGGTAACTTCTCCATTGCAATACTGATTAAGCTGTGTGCGTTGCATCTCAGCTCTATGTGCAAGCCTATTCTTGCTTATCCCCTGTAGCTCTATCAGTTCATTTAATTTTATTCTTACAGTCCCATAATCAATATCCCTCATCAAAATCCTCCTCTGGTTCAATAATAATTTCCATTTCAAAAATAAATTTTATAATAAAGACCCGGTATTTCTACCAGGCCTTCAACGCTTTCAGCTTCTATTCCGTTTTTCTTCTGTATAATTCATTCCAATATTTCTGTTTTCTTTCCCTTGCTTCCGCTGCTTTTAATTGATCTACGGTTTTCAGCTTTACCGACTCTGCCCTATACTTTGTATATAATATGTACAAATAACTGATTGGAATTTTATCAACAGCCTTATTTTTCATTGACATTGCTCTTTTGAACATACTATCTGTGCAATTTTTATAATTCACCATATAACTTTCCTCCCGATCTTATTCAAGCCCCTCTTATCCATTCCATATACTCTTTTATTTAATGATGTGTTATACTAAAACAAATTACACTTATTATTATAGAAGGTTTTATTTTATGAATTACTCGGTTATTCTCAAATACTCATCTACTGACAAATGTTACATTGTTTCCGTTCCTGATCTCCCCGGCTGCATGGCTGATGGAAAAACGCCCAATGAAGCCTATGAAAATGCTAAACTCGTAATCAAAGAATGGATTGATACTGCACGTGCAGCCGGACGGGAAATTCCAACTCCCACCTTCGGTCAGGACAGTTTTTAAGGGACAGATTATCTATTTCTGTCCCTTTCCTGCATTAATTCATTTTCCAACATAGCTTCCAACCAACACTTCTTGGCATCTTCAATCATAGCTGGAATGTCTTCCCATTTCTCACAACAGGTTACACAGCCAGGCAAGTCTGGGATTGATACTGTATAGCCTCCCTCAACCGGATCCTTACTGATAGAGATTGAATAATTTTTCTTCCTATGATAATAGAAGAATTTTTTTATCATAACTTCAGTTCTCCTTTTTTATACTTCGCTGCTAATCTATAGAACGTTGTTCGTTTGATACCAGTCAGGTTCATCGCAGCTACTGCTGTTATCTCACCGTTTGTCCATCTGCGCATTACTTCCTGATAATTTTCCGGTATCTTAAAACTTGGCCGTCCATAGTTTTCCCAGGCAGAAGTATGTTTCAATGCCTCTATTCCCTGCCGTTGCTTTTCTTTTTTGATCAATTTTTTCTGGTTTTCCATAGAAGATAATCCTTCTATCAAAATGCTCAAGAACATTCCAAAAGCCCACTCCTGTCCTTTCGACAGCTCAACTAATGTGGTCGGCATGTCTAATATTTTCAATCGAATCTTATGATTTTTAAAACACTGTAGTTCTGCTACTATGCCCTCATTTTCATCACCTAAATGATTTAGCGATGGAACGATTAGGATGTCTTCTGATTGCAGCAGTGTACTTTTCAAGATTTGATATTCGGAATATCCCTTGTCTTTATCAATAACTATCTCCTGCACTGCTGCCCCAAGCTCATAGAACATCTCCATCTGCCTGTCCAGGCTCTGTCCTATATCTGCTACTACTCTTGCATAGTAATAAGTTCTGTATTCAGTTGTTGTATGTACATTCGTTAGTGACTTTACATTAGTACTTATAGAGCCTCCTTGAAAATGTGTTCAGAAATGTCTTTGAACTCGCGGATATCCATAAATAGTTCAAGTAGACATTTATGAACATTCCAATATGTATTATGAGACATTTCCGGTAATGTCCGAAAAAGTACACTTTTCCGAACATTATCTATATTATATAAGCGGCTCTTTGGCCGCCCTATAATTACGAAATCAAAATTATATAATCGTCAACAGCTGTGTGAAAGTCCTCTTCTAATTCCAGTAGATTATTTCCATCATAACCTACAGCAGCAGAAATATTTTGAATCTGTCCGTAGTAATACTTTCCTTCCGGATCGTAATTTACATCACCGACATATCCTTTATACTGCAATTGTTTATTCATAGAATTGCCTCCAGAGGATAACTGCATCCGTCAAAGCTATCTGTTGTAATACATAATTTCCGCAGCTGTTTTGTTGCCTGACTCGAAGTGCCTCTTCCTACTATATTATGTAACGCCTGAATCATTGCTCTGTGTGCCAGTTCTTCACCTATATTTAGATGCTCCTGCAGACTTCCTTCTTCCTTAATACAGTAACTGATAATTCTGTTTTCTATCAGTTCACTTAAATACATAATATCCTGTTCTCTCATGCAAATGCCTTCTTTCTTAATAAACAATCAAACTTAATGAAAAAACTGGACAGACTGTCCTAAATGATTATTCTTAACTTCAAACGTCTCCAAGGGGTGGAAAGTATGGAAGACGTTTGAGCTAAGAACTTTTGAATGTGGAACTAATATCTACCAGTTCCTAAGTGAACGTTTTATCAGATCTGATATTACATATTATAAACATATGTTCTAATATATTCCATTGACGCATCTTACAAAAATTATCTTCTGGAAAATCGCCAAAACCCCTGAACAATATCTTGACATTTTCGTTCAATCCGTTCTTTTCCATATAAACATATATTTCTTTGTATTACATAAACAATTTTTCCATAATTCTGCACCTCCGAATTTGAACACCCTATACAAATTCCAAAAAATCCGAATTTTAGTTAATATGCACAAAAATTCAAATGTAAAAAATTTATGTTCCAAAATGTATCCCTAAAATACAAAGTGCTGAAAATGCTCAAATTTATTAGAAACACTGCATTTTCAACTACTTTTGTGCTACCATTTTCTTACAAATCAAGAAAGAGAGGTCTTGTACAAAATGACGAAACGCATTAATTATCCCGAACAGCCGGGATCAACTTATGAAGAGCCAACTTACGAAGATCCAGTTTACCAGAAAGATAACGCTGACTTGCTAGTGGCTATATATGACTACTGCTGCCGGAGAAATTACTCTGCAGCACTACAGGAATATATTAACCAGACAATTGCTCTCCTGACATCCAAAACATCCAATTATCCCTATGTAGAAAGCCTTGTCATGAATGTTGTCAGTGCTGTTGATATGTTCGCTTTCTGGGAAGGTTTCAAAGCATGCCGAGACATTCTTTCCGGTAATGTTTTCCAGCAGATCTTTGAAAGTCTGGACGATGAAGAAGACGACTATGAATGATGCATATGCCCCTAATAAAAGAGAGGTGAAAAGAATGACTGACAATGAAAAAGCTGCTTACCTCCGCGGCCGCCGAGACAAAGCACGTGAAGTGATTCAGGATATATATTGCAATCATGGTGGCAGCAGCCATCCTGTCTATGATTTTTTTCAGGATTCAGAAATTGGATACGAAGAAATCGTCGGTTGGAAGCTAGAGGCCAAAAGATTTTGTGAACAAAAAGTAATAGAAAAATATGCAAAAGACACTGCGCTCCGTCTTTTGCGCACTGGCATGGATTCGTCAGCTGTTCATGCAAACATAAAAGAATGGTTCGACTTAGATTTGTCCGACTCTTCTCTTAAATATCTGACCGGACAAGTAGAAATCGAAAATCATTTTTCTAAAATTGCCGATGCAATAGAAAGAAGGCCGGGAAATGGAAAGTCATAAAACATATCAGGCTATTAATCCTGTAGAGCTTGCGAAGATTTCTCAGGAATTAATAGTCAAAAATAAAACTGCATACAAGCACCTTGCTACTGGTCTTCCTGTACAGCAGATTCTAGACGAAATCATCCCACAGTTGATCAAATTGTATAAAGGACATGTCGTTCAAATCGTTCAGTTTGAAACTGATCTGTCCTGTATCAATTTGGCTGTATTATTTGATGATTCTTACACTACGGAAATGCACCAGGCCAAAATGGGAAAAATCCACAAAGTGATAAATTCCATAAATGATAAATACGGACCTGATACTCTCGCCGTGATCAATTGCAATTATTGTGATGTGCAAGATTCAAACAAGAACAGTTCCTATATTTATAAGGCACGTAACGGCACAGTAATCTGGGAACAGGAGGAAAAATAAGAATATGATAGAAGTAAATAAACAGGAGCCACTTATAAGACAAGGCCGCCGCAGACTAGCTGAGCTTTTCCCTGATGATTACAGTGTCTATGAAAAATGGGAACAATATAAAGAAATTTACGCTTCTGCTTATCGCTCTGCACCAAACAACATGGACAAAATTATTGAGTACTGGATCGATACAATGTCTCCTTACGATCATGGTGTACATCATTCTGAACTGGTCTTTCCCCTTAATGTACTCAACAATACTATCGCTACCGGCTACAGTAAACAACACCTATACGATATCGTTCGGATCATAGCCCCACCGCAAAGTTACGCTATTATATATTTACTGTGGCAATGTAATCCTATATCCAATGAAGAACGCTTAAAACATGCCAAAAAGGATTTTCTGGAACGTGGTTATACCGATGAAGATGCAGATATTATCAGAGATTATGATATTAATCTGGAAACACTTCAGGAATGGAGACTCGATGAACCGGAACGTCCATTACCTCACCGTATGTTTGGTGCCAATCCCACTATTAATGCCGGAGCCTTGCAATATCTTAAGAAGAACTTTCCTGATAAAGCAGACTCCTACGAAACTATTTCCAAAGGTATTAATTTATATGTCCAAGCTTATCATGATGCCTTAGAGCATGTTGTCGATCAATGGTTTCTTGTTTGTGGCAAAGAATATGTACAAAAGAAATTACTGGAACTTAACGGATTGTTTCAAAATCAAACTTCACCAGAGAAAATCCGCTCTGAATTTCTTCCAGATATAAAAAACACTGCTTATAATGTCTTCAGATTATTGATAGATACTTACACTGAAGAGAAAGATTATCAGGCAGATAACAAAAATATCTCAACAAATTAGTTCAAAATTTTATAATCTGCTCTCCTCTCCCTAAAATCAGCCAGGCTACCCCACCTGGCTGATTTTTACTTTTCTTATAATGTAACCAAAAGTAGCTTACTGTTTTTTCTTCTCTGACAGCTGTTTCAATTTTTCATTCACTTTAATCCTATTTTTCGCTTGCAATTCCCCACAGAATAGATAACAAAATTTCAACGCAAACCACCAGGTATACAAAGCTTTAAAGCTCTGGAAAAAGTTATCCGAACACAACCCATGCGCCACATTGTTACGCATGTTAAATCCAAACTTTGAACAAAAGATAGTTTGTAAGGCAAGCAAAAGATCTTCATCTAAACTGCTTTTTACTCCATCCAATTTTAAGACTGCATGCATGGCTTTATTTTCTTCAATACCATCTTCATTCATATTATAAACTGGTTCTCCACATTCTATTGCCAAATATCTGACAGCATTTTCTATCTGTGGAATAAGGATACTAAGCGCCGCCAGAAAATCTCCTGAAAATCCCAACATAAGTCCTTTCGTATAGGATTCTTTTCGATCTACTGGTATCACACAGCTTGCCTCAACAATTTTTCGCACATCACTTTCTTCAATCTCAAATTGCGAACGTATATATTGAAAAGTATTTGCCACCAGAATTTGTGCAAAGCAATCCATTTCCATCGCCGTAGCCTGTTCAATACTATCCTGTAATGCTACTTCATCAATGCTTCCATCTTTTTTTGTCACTGGCTTGCTCTTTGCAATCAATTTTCCATCTTCTCCCATGATTGATGTTGGAAATAATGTATTTAAAATTCCATTTCTGTTTAACACCTGTTTTTTTACCCGCTCTTTTTCGGGCAGTGGCAGAAACCAAGCAAAATAACACAAAGCTTCCTCTTTATCCAAATTTTCAATCTGGTAAAATAATTGCTGCACAATACTACTAGCATCGTGCTCATCTTTCCATACTGGCATTTCTAAGGTGAATTCTTTTTCCAGCTGAGCAATCTCTCTCAGCAGTTCTTTTCGCTCTTCTTCAGTTTCTTTAATAGACTTTAACAACTGAAGGATATTTTTCAAATAGTGAATTTTTCTCATTATGTTTCCCGGTCCAGAAGTTTCCTTATACTCTGCCGCCATACGAATTGCCTGAATCTTCCGTTTTCGAATTTTTATTAATCTAGGGTTTGTAATACATTTCTCCTCTTTCCAATTATTTTTTCTACAATAAAGTTTTTCCAGAATATCACATAATTCTCCAATAATTATAAAATCACAGCTATTATCATCATATGTCTTCAAAATATCTTCCACATAGGAAATCAAATAATCGTCATCGACTTTTTCCTCCATTGCACTTTTTACCAAATATATAACCTTTTTGTGATTACTATTATCATACTGTTTCAGTACTCGCATCAGCAGATTTTTTCGAACATCCGCATCAACATCTTTACTGTTAATCTTTTTCGATATAAATAAGATTCGGTTTATTGCCATGATATTATACGCAAATTTCTCTGTACTTTTTAAGTGTACATAATAAGCTTTCTCTGCTATTTTCGCACTTTCAAAATCATTTTCCACACCCCATAGAAAATCTGATATCTTTGCTTTATTTATTTGTGCAATAGGAGAACTCTGAATTTTTTTCAGTAATGCCTTATACTCTAATTTGGGGACATCTTTCCGATTCCAAATCATACATGCATAAGAAAAGGGAACATCTTTTGGAGTCTGAATCCATCGTTCCACAATAATATCATTTAAAATGCTTTTGAATTCCACATCAGCCAACTCTGTAAGTCCTTTTAGTGCACCTTCCACTATATGGAAATCAGGCTCTTTTAACATCTCGATAATCCATTCAACTATTTTTTCTTCCATACGGCTTTCCTCCATCACCCGCTTTTTTACAGTATATCGCAATTCTATTTTTTCTTCTACTCTGCCAGTCTATTCTCTGTTTAATCATAATCTACGGAGCAATCATTTTTTCAAATCCTAATATTTTCGCATAAAAAGCATTTTTGCTTTCAGCCAACACAGCTTTCCTGCTTCTTTACAATGCCTTTTACAAAACATACAATATCACCGCAAAACCCTATAATATCATTGCAAAACCCATCAATATCGCCTCAAAATCGATTTTTGCATAATTTCTCTAATATTTATATTCAGATCACCTTCTATCTTTTCTACTTCCTCAATTTCAGCTATGACATATATAACCTTGTCAATTTCATGTTATGTCGCTTTTGGCATAATCAATTTCTTATTATGTCATTTACGGCATTATAAATTTTCTATTATGTCACCTATGACATAATGAACTTTTTATTATGTCACTTACGACATTATGAATTTTCTATTATGCCACTTATGGCATTATGAATTTCTTATTATGTCACTTATGACATAATAGCCTTTTTGTTATGCCACTTACGACATAATAAGCTACATATTGTATTACTCATAGCATAATTCATTTCGTTTTATAAAATTTGCAAAGATATTCAATTCTATAATTATTATGTCTTTTACAGAATAATCGAAATCCATCACCATTCTTCTTATTTACCCTGAATAAAGATTACTATATATAATAAAATGGGCTTTATTCCAGAAGAAAACCTAGCAAATATTTACTTTTATGAATATGGTCTTCTCCTAAAAGTTGACATCAACTTTTATCAAAAATTTTCCCATTTTCGCATCAAAACCACCTAAAAACGCATTATAAAACACTCTTTTAAAAACTTTTATTTTACAAAGTATCAACTATTATCTGAAAAGGGCAACTTTTTCCCTGGAAAAACAATTCTGTTTCCCTAGAGGCGTGCAACTTTTACGTGCTTAAAAGTTGATGTTTAAAAGTTGACAATATACGATTTTTACAAAAAATTCTGTTCCAAAATCTATCCCTAAAATGCAAAACAGAGAATCGCCTTTTGCTTGTCTGATTCTACTATATTTGCCGTATTTATAGTGTTATGCTATATCTACAGGAGGAATAAAAATGACTGACGAAATACGAAAAAAAGCAATTGAAAAATCAAGAGAACTTTATCCAGAAGAAACCGAAATTTTTGAACGTTGGGAAAAACAGATCAAAATATATAATGCCGGTTTTTGGAGCATTCCATATAATTTCAATGAAATCATAGAATTCTGGAACACAGACGATCCTTTTACACGTAGTCAACGTCGAAAAACTCTTTACAGCTGTACTACATTGTTAAACGATTTACTTACCTACGGTCATTGCCATAAATGGATTATGTATGTTATGGAAATGGTATTCAATCCAGAAATTTATGCCGTAATACGACTTCTCTTGGCAACCGATGAACGTACAGAAGAAGAACGCCTTGAGGCTGCTAAACAGCATTATCAGTCCGTTAAATTTGGACGTATTGATAAATCTACTGCTGAATCTTATGGTGTTGATGCAGATACACTTAAAGAATGGTCAAACGGACTTCCTAAATCAATTTCTGAAGAAGAAATATCCGTTCCCACCACTAAAACAGAAATAAAAGCCGAGAAAATAATCAAACAATATCATCCTGATGAATACGATGCCTACACATTGATCAAACAAAATTTAGAACTTTATGATGCCGGATGCAAGGCCGCAGTTAAGAAATGCGTAAAACAATATATCAAATGGGGTGAACAATTTCATTTACTTGAAAATTTAAGACAGTTCAATAAGCTTGTAAAATCAAACCTGGGAAATGACTATATAAAGGAGCATTTTCTTCCCTCTGTTCCGATAGAGATAACATCACTGTTTGAAATGTTTTTAAAGTGTATTCCTGACAAAATTGAAGAATCTGAGAAGTTGGATGGGAATTTGAAAATCTGAATTCCGATGAAAGAGTAAATTGTAGTTTCCTGCTTCTCTCCTCTAATCAAAAAATGGAGATGTCGTGAGTATTTCAAAAGAATGGGCGACTATTTTAACAGTCGCCCACCCGCAAATGGAATATTTGGTTTCAGGCATTACCCTCGCCTTCCTACGGTCTATAATTAAATTAGCATATATTCACCAAATTATCTACTCTTTATTTGTAAACCTTCATTGTTAAATTCCAAAATGCAGAATAACATCATTATTAACATATGCTGTCATCATAAACTGTAACAGTTTATGGCAATACTCTTTATTCTCACTCTCTCCGGAAATGCTCTTCAAAAAATCTATCCAGTGTATCTGATTATTCTTCTCATATACGGAGATTCCCCACTGATTAAATTCTATGTCCGGAAGTAATTTTCTATCTGCATCATACAAAATTTCTTGAATCACATCGTCTGGAATCTCCAAAGCGATTCTTTTCTTAACTTGTCCTAAATTTATATAATCATAGATATCTTCAGAATATAAAATTCTTTTGTTTTCCGGTTGCCGGACAGCCACAAATTCATGTACTAATTCCATCAATTCTCACCTGATATAAAGGGTGATGTCGTATCAATACGTCATCCCCTCTTTTTTCTGTCTTACTGGTCTATTTCATATAATTCTTCAACATAAATATTTCCGTCAGGCAGCTCCTCTGTTTTCTGTGAAATCAGAGTGCCTTTTTGTGAGTATGCATATGCCACCGATGATCCCACAAGTAAAACTCCCAAAGCACTAAGTACTATAATCTTTACCTTATGTTTCATATGATTAAGCTCCTTTCATTTTCTGCATGGCTGATGAATAATAGTGTATAACCTCCTTTGCTCAAATTTGCCATCTATATAATTAATCGTATTTTTTCACATAAGGTAACACATTTTACAAAATTTTATCTTTTTTATATCAATCAACCATCGCCCCATCAGAAACTTCAATTATCATCGTCTCACCTTGTCGAAAAACAACTTTTCCCAGCGAAGTTAAGAGTTCACTATTGATCTCTCCATACTTCTCAACTTCACAGCTTCCGATGAATAAATAGGAAATCTTGTACTTTTCTATCAAGGATTTTATTTGCTCAGCGTTGCTTGAAGTGTATATGGTCTGCACATCTTCTTTTCGTTGATTTTCCTCTTCCAGATTATTTCTCCATAACCATTCATGCACATACCAACCTAAAACCGTTGGCAGTCCTGTCATTGCCGAAACACGGTTATTATAATCCTTATAACTGTCACCACTGGCTTCAAGAACAACAGGTTGTCCATTGACATTAGCATTCAGCCAGCGGATTCCAGCGGCATCATCCGGAATAGCATTTTCCAAATAGTTCGTTGCGTTTAGTGTCTGGTATGCACTTCTTTTCGGGAATCCTCCAAACCAATGAATGATTGCATTTTCCAGGTATCCGCAAGTTGAGATCAGAAGCAACATCGCAATGATCCCTGTCATGGCCTGACGTCTTGGACACCTCAGCAGTCCTTTACATATTATAGCATTGTCAGCACCATTACATCTTTTTATCCTGGTTACTGTAAATGAAACCAGGATATATGCCATCATAATTCCAAACATGATATATGCCTGATAAGTCAGCTTGAACATGGTATTGGCTCTTGGAGCTGTTTTTTCATAAATGTCCCGCACATAAACAATTTCAGGAATAAAGATTAGTCCTATAGCGCAAAGTACAAGAACCAATCCATACAGATCCGGATATTTTATATTACTAAAAAAACTCTGAAATTTTTTCTCTGGAAATGTTCCTATGCTTTTCAGTATCCCGATAACAAATGGCACGCAGACCAGAAGCGGAAATGCCCATAATACACAGAACTGGTAAAAAGCAGTATGTATTTTTACTACTCCGATTCCCTGAACCATCACATTTTGAAAAGTCAAATGGAACGGAAGGGATGCAAGAAAAGCAACCGTCAGCAGTTCCCCCCATTGTATCACACTCCATTTCAATGCTGAATTTATAAAAGGACCAGAGGAATAACGTTTCAGATTTCCGAAAAGCAATGCCCCACAGCTCACAACGTAATAAATCATAAAATCCCAGGTATTAGAAAAAAGGAACATTCCCAGAAGCAATCCAAGCAGTCCGATTTCTTTCTGTCTCCAACTTTTTCCTGAATTTGTCTTCATCCAGGAATAAAGGATTCCAAGTACCGTCAGGACCAAAAAGACATTGATCACATGGGCATGAAGATCTCCCAGTACAAACGAATAGGACGGAAACTCATGGATTGTCTCATCCCCGGTCACAGCTGGATCAAAACCTATATAACGGGTAGAGCTTGGAAACCAGTAATCTGTTTTTATTTTCAGCAGTCTAAGGATGATTCCATAAATAATATAGTGGAGATTCCCACTCATAGACACCGCCATCCCTGCCAGGATACCACCAAGATCTAAAGACCATTTTCTCCCAGTCCTTAATTTGTCCTTCAGCATCTGGCGTGCCAGACTAAAGGGAAGAACAAAGGCAAAAGCGGCGACCATAGTCCTCATCAGATTATAAGTAATCTCCACGCTTGTCCCGGTCAGCTTTGTAAGGAATACAGCAAGATACTGTCCGCCATAATAATAATTAAAGGACTTTCCGGCAAACCACATATCCTGGGCTGGTAAAGTTGTACTTCTCATCATGGATTTCATAAAACCAAAATCCATATATTTTTCTGTTCCATGAGCCGCCGGATGAAAGCCAGCCAGATATGTCCAGAAAAGAAATACCAGAAAAAACAGAATTTCTTCCCGGTAAACTATGGTTGTCTGTTCCCAGGGAAGCGAATCCGTAATTTTGTTCTTACATTTGATTCCATACAAAATACTTCCCAGACAACAAATAACCGTGATGATAACACAGGTCGTTCCTGTAAATGGAGTAATTTTCAGACAGGCCAACAGCCATTGCGCATATCCGCAGACAGCGACTGCAAGTACCTTGGAAAACATCCAGCCATTATCCTCAAAGTCCATGAATATCCTGGATGTCACTGGCATAAATACCAGCCCTAGCAAGAATAACATTTCCCACCAGGTCAGAAATGTAAAAAAATCAGAACCAAGGAGCCAGTAAGCAGCACTTACTAATAAAACAGCTGGTGCGAGCTTTATCAAATAATTTCGTTTTATCTTCACGTCTGTACCCTTCCCTTTCTTGTTTTTATTATTCCTGATTTAAAATACCATTTTCTTCAAGCGTCCCTGTAAATATGGAATACGCTCCCTTTACTTCATAGTTACTGGAAATTTCACCTTCATATTCAACAACTACAAGATCCCCTGCTTTGACTTCTCCGCTCTCAATCCATCTCCCTACTTTTATATTATCTGTATATACTTTATATTTCTTTCCGGCTTTTGTTTTCCTGCATAAAATAGTGTCATCAACCATAATGTATCCATTTCCAATTTCTGTAACAGTTCCGGATATGGTTGGCCGACTGGTACTGGACTTTGTTTCCGTGGAATGTTTTTGTACATAACTGAGGATCTGTCCTGCTGCCTCCTTTCCAATGAAATAACTGTATTCATAATCAAAAATATTAGTAGCAAAGTAACCATCCTCAGAAATGTAGATCACTCGATTATAGACACCCAATGCTTCAGAAGTTGCCGTAAAAGCCAGATATCTTCGATTCTCTCTTTCAAAGAAATCACTTGTATCATCAAGCTTTGCATCGCCACAGCCAGAAAGGATCTGCCAGATCTTTTCACCATTATCCAGCAAAAGCTCCTCTTTCTCTTCATAATCTTCACATTTTGTCACATAGTTTAACTCTATGTTTTGAGAAAGCTCATAAAGTTCCAGTAACTTACCTAACGTATCTGGAGCCTCTTCCTCAGTTGCATAAACATAAAATCCATTCTCATTGCCTACGGCAATCATCAATTCCTCTGATATGCCCTTAATCTTCCGCACCTCATATGTTTCCGTGTATGTCTTTCCTGTATCAGAATCAACTCCTTCTGCCACACAGGAACCGATCACCTCCCCCATTACATCTGTATGAATAGAATTCTGGCTTTTCGCAGTAAACTGTTTTCCATTAAATTTAACAACAGGATACTTTTCAACAAGAGTTTTGTATTTCCATGGCCATTCTATGGATCGTTCTTTTTCAGAAACATGATATTTATATTTACTTTCAGCTATCGCAGCAGTCCGCAAAAAATGTGGAACAAGAATACCTGCAATCATAACCAGTGCCAAACAAGCGGCAACCGGAATCCATTTAATCATAAGATTATGCCTTTTCCTCGGCGGATCTTCCAATGCTGCCGTGATAAGGTCATCATCAATATAACCGATAGCATTTACAATTCTTGGTATATTCATATGTAGATTTCCTCCTCGATCAGATATTTTTTTAATTTATTTCTGGTGCGAGCCAGCATATTCGTTACTTTGCGTTCAGTAAAACCATATTTTTCTGCAATAACCCTGTTAGATTCAAAGTAAAAATATTTTAAAACAAACACCCTCTGCACATCTTCTTTTTGTTTACGTAGAAAAATACTGATCAGTTTTCCAATCTCTTCATCGTTCCTTCCAGGAGCATACCTTTCATCCGGCAGTACCTCTGTAAGTTCATCCAATGCCATAACCATATCAGCCGACCTCTTTTTGGCTGTCAGATGCCTTACTCTATCTATAGAAGTACTTCTGACAATTCTGGAAATATAAACTTTAAATTTAGCAGGCCTTGTCGGTGGAATTCTATTCCAAACTTCTAAATAAGTGGTATTCACACACTCTTCCGAATCCTGGTGATTATTCAGGACTTTATAGGCAATATTACGACAGAACTTCCCATATTTTATATCCGTTTCCTTAATCGCCTGCTCATTCCTTGCAAAATAAAGTTCTATAATTTTTATATCGTCTATGATGTTCACCTCCTCAAAAATATTCTCAATTATAAAGTCGTCTTTTTTTGATGATCGTCTCAAAAAATTTATATTTTTTTGAATTATAGCATGAAAAAGGAGCATATCATCCCGACAGCCCCTTCTATTTTCCATAAATTATTTGATTTGAGTTGTCTTTCCATCTGCATCTACTATATAGATAGTTGTTGGCGGTACGGAAAGTTCAGAACCACCCAGATACAAATGTGAGCCATCATTTTGTTCCTCCTTGTTTTTTATTTCGAAAAAAAATTTTCCTCATACTATATATCGTAAAAAATCCCGGAGGATAACAAAAAAAATTAAAATTTTTCATTTAAGCATGCAAAAACCGGGACTCTTTCGAATCCCGGCTCTGCCTCATATACTATTCTGGTATATATTCTGTTTTCAGGTCATTCTCCTGGCAGTAAGCGTCTACCCTGCTTTCTTTCCGGCAGCGGATCGTGCAACCTTTATTTACGATTCCGGGGCCGATTTCTTCCGGGTCGTACTGGATTTCCAGATATTCCAGCCGGTTACAGCCGTGAAAGACTCCTTCCCCAATCTTCCGCACGCTTTGGGGAATGGATACACTTTTCAATCCATTGCACTTGAAGAATGCCTTGTCTCCTAATTCCTGCAGGCCTTCCGGCAGTTTAAGTTCTTCCAGCTTGCAGAAATAAAATGCTTCCTCCCCAATCCGGAGGAGTGTCTCAGGAAGCTGGACCTTCTTTAATTCCTTACACTTATAAAAGGCTCTCCTGCCTATGGATTCCACCTTTTCCGGAAGTGTCAGTTCTTTCAGTTTCACACAGCCTTCAAAAGCGCCTTCCGGAATCTCCGTGCATCTGGAACCGGATGCAAAACTTACTGTTTTTAAGTTGTTGCAGCCTTTATAACACTGCTCCCCAATCTTCTGCACCGAAGCCGGAAACCTTACCTGCGGGAGATTGCAGTTCTCTGCAAATGCCCCTGCCCGGATCTCTATGAGTGTATTCGGTAACGCAACTTCTTTACGTATATGGCAGCCATAAAAGGATTCTCTTCCAATGACCCTGCAGCCAAGTGGAAGCCATATCTCTTTCATCTTTCCATTGTTTTTGAAACAACCGTCACCGATCAAATTATACCTTTCCGGGATCGTCTGTATCAGTTCATTCTTATGCTGATCCGCCATCAGCTTTGTATAAGTCCGCATATCAAATGTCCGCATATCTTTATCTTACTTTTACTTTGACCACGTAAGATTTTCTACCAGATCTTACTGTGATCTTAACTGTTCCTTTCTTCTTTGCTGTGATGACGCCTTTACTGGTGACTGCCGCTATCTTTTTATTGGAAGACGTGTAGGTCACTTTCTCCTGAGAAGTCAGTGGGCTGATCACTGGTTTAAGTGTCAGTTTCTGACCTTTTTTCAGAGTTACATTCTTTTTGAGACCGCTGATCTTCGTAGTCTTTACCTTTGCAGTCTGGACTTTTACTTTCAGAGTCGCTTTCTTTCCACTCTTTAAGGTAACGGTGATCTTTGCCGTTCCTGTTTTCTTTCCGGCTTTGATCTTTCCGTTCTTATCAACGGTCACGATCTTTTTGTTGCTGGAAGCCCAGGATTTTATGGAATCTCCATATGCCATGGAAACCTTTACTTTCGTAGTGGTCTGCTTCCGCTGCAGGGTAAGGGAAGATACGTTCAGTTTTATGGTCGCCTTTAATTTGCTTCCATAATTCCGTGTCTGTTTTTTACCGCAAAGGGAACAGGTTCCTTCCTGTCTCTCCGCCTGGAATACAGTCGCACCGGAAACCTTTCTCCAGATAAAGTTATGCGCTTTTACCGGAATACTCTCTGTCTTCTCATATCCACAGACCTGGCAGGTGTATCTCATCTTTCCTTCTGAACTGCAGGTGGCAGCTTTGACCAGCTCACCTTTTCCATAAGAATGTTTCTGGTATCCACCCTTCTTCGTATTATCCGTGATGTCACATTTTCCATACATGGCTTCACATTCATGCCAGTGGGCATCCGCATCAAAGCTCCAGCTGCTGCCCCACACATGGTCATGCTCCAGGGTATAATCATCTGTATAATGGAAGATGATCTCATCCCCGTCTTCCAGATACTGCTCTTTTACTCCAAGATCCGGGTGAATTCCATTTAAAGTATACATCCAGCCGGAGTTCTGTCCATTGGAAAATTCTGCAAGCTCCTGACCATCCTTCGTGATTCCGGCAATGTAGGTCTCATCCCTTAATGTACGGCAGCTCATTCCATTCTTGGCGAGCACTTCTTTTAAGAGTTCCAGGACGTTGGCATTTCCATCGATCGTGTAATCTTTTGCTGCGATCCAGGTATCCAGATTTCCTTTTCGCAGGGTGTGTTCCTGATCCTCCTTTGCGCTGCCATGAACAGAGTCTCCGAGAAGCGTAAAGCTTACCGTGATCGTACCGGCATCTTTTTTCAATACCCTGACGGTCAGTTCCACGAAGGCTTCCTTATAGGAAATTTTCAGTTTCTGTTCCCCGCGTTTATCCTTGTTATATCCCTCAATGGTAAGGTCTGTCCACGAAAGCTCCTGTCTGGTTCCATCGCTGATGACAGCAACTGCTTTCATACCGGTAAGGTCAAGGTCTTCCCCAAGATAAAACTCAGTGCGGTAATCCCCAGTGAGTTCCAGGGAATCCACGTAAGTACGAAGGCCTTCTGTTGAAAACAGCTTTCCAATGTCTGCCCCTAGAGGATCATCGGTACGGTTGTATCCTTTCTGCCATCCGCATCCTTCAACTGTCGGGCAGGCAGTCGTCTCTTTTTCCGTGCTGAAATACGTTGCCCCACTTGCAGTTTCATGCGTCGTGCAGCTGGTATCAATATACCTCACAAATCCGATTGCTTTGTCTGCACCGCAGTCTTTCGCATAATAATTGTTGGTGATAGCATCGATCCGGTTCAGACTGTCATAAAATCCAATGATGCCACCAACATAGGAAGGATTCTGACTGCTTGCCTTCACCTTTCCGGTAAAGGAATTATTTTTGAAAGTATAAACACAGTTATCCCAGGTCTGCGCCACATAAAGGTCTGCACCCAGGATGCCTCCGACTTTGTCCGAGCCGGTAACGGTTCCTTCTGAAACACAGCTGTTGATGGTAATCTTACAGCCGTTTGGAGCTGAAGAATCATCATAGCCGCCTCCTGCAATGCCGCCTGCCAGTTCACCGGAAGCTTCCACTGTGCCATAGAACTTACAGCCGATCACGGAGCAGTTTCCCATGGCATTATCACGGGTTCCGATGATTCCACCTACATAACTGGTTCCATAGACAGTCGCATAACTTACACAGTTTTCCACGGTACCCTGCATACGGCCGGCAATAGCTCCGATTTCCGTTTCCTTTTTGCTATATCCAATGACAACGTCCTTTTCAATGGTACAATTCCGGACTGTTGCCTCAAATGCAGAAGAACAGCCAGCATAAGCACTCATAGTCTTATTCGCACCCAGAAGTCCTGCTTTTAAGGTACTGGAGCCACTCTTCAAGGTGACATTATCAATTTCAACAGCCATTCCGGAAAGCCCGACACCTTCAAAGTTGTTGATCAGACCATATCCGGCAATCTTTGTTCCATAGATGTTCAGGTTTCTGATCCTGGTATTCCGCACATATCCAAACAGCGGAAGACCACCTTCCGGGATAGTCACCGTATGGTTATTTCCATCCAGAGTCCCGCTAAAAGCATTCAGGTTTTCGCCACCCTGCAGGTCTACTCTGCCATTTTTGGTCGCACCGATAGGTTTCCATCCATCTGGAAGTGTAATATCTTCTGCAAGCTGGAAATAGGTATCTTCAAAAGAAAATCCTTCTTTGTTTACCTTGTCACGCAGATCTTCTATATCGGAAGTTGTTTTAATAAGATACGGAGAACCTTCTGTTCCCTTTCCCTCCCATGGAAGCGGTGCATCCGTGACGATTACAGATACAACATCCGTAACAATCTCATCACTGTAAATCTTGAACCATTTTCCATCTGCATTTCCAGTTAAAACAGCACGTATTTTACAGAAATAATAAGTTGTTCCGATTTCTTTTATATCTGGTGTATAGGAGCTTTTTGTTGCTCCTGAAATTTTTTGTCCTCCATCAACACTATTTTCCACATTTCGATACCACTGATATTCTGTCTCTATGGAAAATTCACTGTCATTTTGTACAGTTACAGTCAAATCCGGAGCCTTTGTTCCTCTTACACATTGCAGATTCTGTGGCTGTTCCGTAATTATCGGATCGCCGATACTATGTGGAAATACAGTCGCCCTGAAGAAATTGCTGACAGCACTGTAGGTTTTTCCATCTATGGTATAAGTCACAACACATTTATAATAATGTATTGCATGTGCCTGCTCTGTAGAGATTGTGTAAGATGGATCTGTCGCTCCTGGAATCAGAACATATTTTTCAATCGAATTGGCATTGGCAGGAGTATCACATTCATACCATTGATAAGAAAGACTTCCTTCGTCTTCCCGCAGGACAGCGGCACTTACTGTAAACGGTTCTGCAGTCTCTCCCTGCATGCCTCCATAAGAATCGGCACTGTTATCTGTAAGAACCGGTGTATAATCGGTATCTCCTGGTTTTATTGTAAGGGTATAAACAGTATCCTCTGAAATGAACTTTGACTCATCTTTTGGCAGGGTTATAACAGCCTTATATTCCGAATATTTTTCCCAGTCTGGGATGAAACGCAGGGCTCCACCCAGAGGTTTTTTCGTAAGCTCTGCTCCATCTAATGTAATCAATTCCGGATGCTCAGCGATTGAGCCCCAGCAATCCATATCTGCGCCACTGATGTCAATATACTTCGTATTGACCGGCACTGTCACTTCAAGATCCTGATCCTCCGCAATATTTTTCAGGCCTGTAGAAATTTCATGATCCCAGGAATCGCTGACTGTCAAAAAACTTAAACATGCCTTATAATGGATAGGGATTTTGACAGTCTGCAAAACATTTCCCTTTTTACGGACTTCAAAACTAATGGAGAGGATCGCCTTTGGAGAATATTCCACACTGGTATTTTTTAGCAATGTGGGGGAATTCTGTGACAATTTTACACGTTTTACCGTTCCATCGGATGGATTAGTATAAACCGCATACAGAGAACAGTCCTCTGGAAGATTATCCGAACCCTTTATACTTGCATAAAAATCTCCATGACTTGATCCACTTGGAAATGTAAAAAACTGGTTTCCGTCAAAAATATTAATTATTTCTTTGTTGATCTCACTTCCATTTTGGTGGATGCTTAATTCTACACTGCTTATATAATCTCCGCTGTCTCCATCATTGGGGACCACTGTTACATTTGCATAGGCTGCTGAAATAGCTGTGACCTTTGCACCATCGTTATCGATCAGTTTTTCCGCTGTTATAAAATACGGAGTTTCTCTTGCTTCCAGAGCTGGAAGTGTTACTTTTCCATCTGCATCTGTAAGAATATCTTCCTGTTTTACTCCATCAATATAAATGGATGCACCTTCACAGCTGCTAAAGCTAGTGCCTGAATTGTTGCTCTGTCTTAATTGAAGGTCTACAGATTCACTCTGAGAAACAGTTATTTCATTCTCTGTAAAAAATGCAAGCCGATCCGTACCCTTGGTCTGCTGTATATAAAAGTGCAGTTCATCCCCATCCTGCACATTACGGCTGAGTGCCGATCCATACTCTCTGATATCATGATTCAATGCAGACCTAATATAAGGCACATCATTTTTATTGTATCCCCATAATTTATAAATAACTCCGTCGAAAATTCCCTTTTCGTCCTCATGATAATCATATCCATTCTCTGCGCCTCCTGGATAATACAGATCATGTGCTAATTTCAGGGCATCATCCATAGTATAGGAAGACTGACCAGTTAAGGTCACGGTACGTCCTGCCATTGGATTTCCGTTTTTATCATCAAGAAATTTTCCATCTTTACTGATACTGACAGTTACCTGTATTTCTTTTTCTTCGTTTGTTTTATCTTCTGGCTGGTCTGTTCCATCACTGAACAGAGCAATACTTCCGTCCGTGAATTCATCTTCACTTGTAAATTCACTTACGCCAGATTCTTCCATATCAGGATCAGCGTCAGTATCAGTTTCCTCTTCTACGTCAACCGAATCTTCCATAGGAATCTCTTCCGTAAAATCAATCTGGTCTTCCGAATCTGACGCTTCTTCTACATCGGTTTGAATATCTGCTGAACTGTTTTCTTCAGAATCCATCTGTTCATCTGTAAAGTTTTCTTCAGATGAATACGATGTGTTGTCTACCCATTCTCCCGCAAAGGCATTTACCGGGAGCTGTAATACAAGAAGAAAAACAAGCAGCCATCCGGCTATCCTTTTCCACAATTTTGTTTTTTTCATTTTGTCCCTCCTTTAAAAAAAGCTCCTCTTCCTCACGGAAGAAGAGCTCTTCAACTCTTAATTATTTTACCTTGACAGTTACTTTAACGGATTTAGATCCGGATTTTACTGTTATTTTTACAGTACCTTTTTTCTTTCCGGTTACAACGCCTTTGGAAGAAACGGTTGCAATCTTTTTGTTGGAACTTGTATAAGTAACCTTCTGACGGGATGTGAATGGAGTTACGACTGGCTTCAGTGTCACTCTCTTTCCTTTCCGAACAGTTACATTTTTGGACACTGTAATTTTGGAAGTTTTTACTGCTGCTGTCTGAACTTTTACCTTAACAGTCTTCTTCAGTCCGCTGGCAAGGGTAATCTGCAGTTTCGCAGTTCCCCTCTTTTTACCAGTGATCTTGCAGGTTCCGTTAGACTTGCCTCTTACTGTGAAGATCTTGCTATTGGAAGATTTCCAGGATTTTACAGAATCACCTTTTGCAAGTCCGGTAACTTTAAGTCTGGAAGTAGACTGTTTTACTTTTAAGGTTACAGTAGAGGCATTAAGAGTTGCTTTCGGTGCAAGCTTTTTGCCTATATTTCTGGTTTCACTCTTATTGCATGCAGAGCATTTTCTGGTCTGAACTTCTGGTTTAAATACTGTAGCTGCTGTTGTTCTTTTCCAGTTGCTCCACTTATGGCCTGTTGCTTTGATTGTTTCAGTCTTTGTTTCGTTGCATCTGCTGCAGGTATAAGTAAGAGTGCCATCTGCTGTACAGGTTGCTTTCTTTGTTACCTTGGAAACGAAATCATGTCCAAGTGCTGGAATTTCCTGCACATCTTCTTTTGCATCACAGATTGTACAGTGTTTACTTTTCTCACCAGCTTCTGTGCAGGTAGCTTCTTTATCTACCACATAATCCTCTGACCATGTATGTCCGGTTGCAGGGATTGCATTCTCATCAGTTGGATAAGAATAATGCTCACCACATACCTCACAAACGCCAACTTCTTTCCAGCCAGCTTCTGTACAAGTTGCATCTTTTGCTTCTACAGCATCACCTTTACAATGAATCGAAACATTCGCATAATCATCGTCATCACCAACAAGATTATACCATCCTTCACGCGTTCCTTCATAGCAGCCAGATTTCAATGCAGAATTCCAAAATGCCATAAATCCAATTGATTCAACATTACCAAACCTAAAAGTTGTAAGTCCTGTACTTGCAAAAGCACTCTCAGAAATTTCCTCAATAGTACCTTCATATTCAAAAGATTTTAATGAAGTACAATCTTCAAAAGCACTCTCGCCTAAACTACTAATTTCTTTAGACTTTACGGATGTTAATGATGAACAGCCACTAAATGCATTTGTATCAATACTAACAACATCTGAGTCAAATGTTACCTCTTCGAGTGCACAATCAGCGAAAGCTGCCATTCCTACAGAAGAAACGTGATTTAAATTAACTTTTTTCAAAGAAGGATCGGCTCCGAATGCACCTCGTCCAATAGAAGTTACTGTATCAGCTAATTCAACTTCTTCCAAACTTGCATAAACATCCGTTTTTGTTTTTGATTGGAAACAAAAATTTCCGATTCCTGTAATCCCATCACCTATTACAATTTTCTTAATTTGAGAAATTTTTTCACTTCCCAAATCAACAAACCAATCTGTTCGATTTCCTAATTTATAATCCGGCATAGCAATCGGTTCTGTACATTTAAAATATAAAGTCTTAGCATTTTCATCATACTTATAAAGAATACGTTCTTCTTTTTTTATAGATGTTAACGTTTTCCACTCTTCATTTGTATCAGAATCATCTGCATCTGCAATAAAATCTTCTCCTGAACTAAAAAGATCGGTATCTACATTATTATATTCAGATAGATTTTCATCTGTATCCTCATCTGCTGAAGCCTCTACAGTATCCTCATCTTCTAAGAAAGAAATTTCGTTGCTGTCCTCTGCATCTGAATTCAGCTCATCCTCAAAAGTAACATCAGCCTGTACATCTTGTGTATCTGCACTTACAGCCATAGGACTTACTGACGCTAACATCATGGACATTGCCAGCAAGCAAGCCAGATATTTCTTTTTCTTCATTTTTGCCCTCCTTTAATTATGTACCGTTTTCCTTTTTACTACGGTAAACTTAATAGTAATTTGCGACTATGCATCCGTCCGCGTTCTGCACATAGTCTTATCCAAAGATTCTCTCTTTGAATAACTCTACGAAATCACATCCAAATTTAACCACAAAAAACAGAGCCTCTCAAATCCATAAGAGTCTCTGTCCTCTAAAACGCGTTAAATTTACCGACTTAAGCATAAAAATGTTTTCACGGCTATCAAATAGTTCCGGAATCACACCGGATCGTATCAAACTGTTCAAATACTGAATCAGACCACGCCTGGTTATTCTATTTTGACGTTCTTTCGCTGACTTCAGTATATTACCCGGGGGGGTATGTCAAGGTCTTTTTACAATTTTGCCCATCATTTTTTTCGATTTGTTGCTGTTCACTCCGTTCACAGTAACTTCGATTTTTCTCACTACAATTAGATTTCCCCTGAAATATAATACCGGGATCCATTCGGATCCCGGCCATTTCACACAAATTAATTTGCTCTATCAGCCCTCTGTGCTTTCTTTTTCTAATCCAATCCCCAGCTGTTCAAAAAAGACAGCCACATTACAATACCGATTCAGGGAATGGTTTCCATCCATGATAAATTCCCATGTATCTTTATAAGTACCACATACATGGAACCCTTCGTCATACAGATATTCCAGAAACTTTTCCGGCTGGTCTGTATATTGATCAGCGATGTCAAATGCCAGCTCTTCCTTTTCATCATCGGTCAGATCTTCCGCTCTGTCATGTAGCACATGTTCCATATTTCTGGAAAAATAGTAAATCTCATAAGGAAAACCTGCCACCGTTTCCCGGTTATACAAAGAATATACAATATTTCTCTTACTTATATTTCTACGTATCAATCGATCCTTATCCTTCGCCTCAATATGCGTATCAAAATATTCTGTTTTTCTATTTCTAGATTGTTTGACTAATGAAGTTGGAATAAAAGCTCCATCTGTGTCGATAATCTGAACCACTTTAATGATATCCTCAGCTACCACGAATGGATTTTTAAGCAGATATTTTTGAATCACTTTATCAATCCGTTCTTCAATATATTTTACTGTCATATCTTCATCTGCAGTGATGTCTGTACGAAGCACTTCAAATTTTATATCATGATTATTTACCAGTCTCGTAAATATCACAGCCAGTGCGTCTTCATCTGTTTCCCCTTCTACAAGAAACAGAATAACTTTTTTAGCCATTTGCACGTATCCTTCCTGCCCGCCTCATAGCCAGCTCCATCTCATATATATTTGTTTCATTGTAGAGCTTTTCTTTTTGCCCGCCAAGCTTGATCGTCCGCAAATAAGATAACCGGGTATTTTGCGTATTTTTGATATAAGTAGATTTTATATAGCAATTCTCGGGATTCACAGTCGTATAAAGCAGAGAATCATTTTCAAGGATTTCCAATGGGCGTAAGTTATGTGACGTAAAGATCAATTGTCCCTTCGCTTTATCCTGCATAACTTCCAGGCATTCTCCCAGTAAATACTCATAAATACCAGAATCCAGCTCGTCTACCACAAGGCAATAAGACTCCCTGTTATAGCAGGCAACTAAATTACTGCAAATAGAGATCAGCTTCTTTATTCCTGCGGATTCATACAAAAGCGGAATCCGGTTCTCTCCACGCATGGCAATGATTTCAAACTGCACTCCGTCTTTTCCATCCTTCAGCAGTTTATCAAACGCATTATAAATTTCTATGTTGATCTCAGGTATTAATGATTTCATTACAATGTTGATCTGCTTGATCGTATTTGCTACATAAGGAAAAACTTCTTTTGGCACCACATTTATATCTGTAAAGCGTAAGAAGATGCCTTCGCCTTTTTTGGGTATCGTGTCCGGCCAGTCAATATTAACTGGCATATTTTCCAGATTTAAGGATAAATAACCGTATTGTGCGTTTTCAACAACAGCAAGATCATAAATTCCATATTTCTGAAAACACTGGCTCAGTAGAGAAAGCAATGCAGCCTCACCCTCGGCTTTTTCAAAGACTTCCTGTGCTTTTCTTGAAAATAAAAAGGAACTTACCTCTGGAACGCCCTTTTCCTCATTATAGTTCTGTGTTGCCTGTTCTGCGACTCCAAGTGCAATAACATTCTGGATATCCTTAGAAAAACGCTCATACAATTTCAACGGACGAAAAAGCTCTTTCCTGCCTTTTTGGTAATCAAAAACAGGTGTGATACGTTTTCCTTCGGACATTTCTCTCTGGCTGAATTTTTCTTTGCTGATGCAGAAGCTCTTCTTACCGTTTTTCTGCAGTTCAATTTCATATTCTACCAGATAGCATTTTTCTTCGATCTTCAGCTCAAAGCGATACTTTACAGTGGAAGTATCACTTGCTTCATTTATATAGTAATAAAAATTTGACGGAATCTGACGTCCGGAAAGAAGATATTTCAGCAATACCATACAGTCCACAACCACTGTTTTTCCAGATCCATTGGCTCCATAGATTCCTAAGATACTTCCTTTTTTGTTTTGGGGCATTTCAATTTCACCGTGTATTACGTTTTTTATGTTATTGATTTCCATTCCCAAAAGTCGGATAACATATTTCATCAACATATCTCCTTTCAGCTCCGTTTCTTATATTCAGTATAGCTTATTATATCCCTAAAATCAATTCTTATCCTATTTTTGTTAATTATTTTAACATTATTTGATTTATTTTTTCATTTAGAGCTGATTATTACTTATAAAAACTATATGTCGCTTTTTTTATCTGAAACATTGTAAAACATTATTCTGCCCCTAACATTAGTTTTACCCGATAGTTGGAAGCACTTCCATAGCCTGATCAATCACTTCCACAATCCTCTGCATATCCATATTCTCTTTTACATCAGAACTTTCATTTACGTCCAATCCCTCCTGCCAGTCCTGGACAATGGAAACTGCCGGAATATCCACTAATGCAAATGGATAATGATCACTGTTGGTTGCCATTGTCAGGTAGAATCTGTCACTGGATGTAAAAAGATCTGACATGCTGTTTTTATTCAACTCGGCTAGTTTTTTCAATCCCTCATCGTCATACTCTATATCATCTGGTCGTTTGTTTCCTTCGATCATCGCCATATAGCCCAGATCACTTTTTTCTGCAATGGTATCAATATTTATTACTCCGATGATCTGCTTCCGTTCATCCTCAGTCAGATTTCCAACATACCATCTTGAACCCAGCATATATTTTTCTTCACCGGAAAACAGGATGAATTTTATATTGTATGGCATCTCTGTGTCTTTTAAAATCCGCGCCAGTTCCAGCACTGCTGCCACTCCGGAACCGTTATCATTGGCCCCTACCGAATCTTCTGCACTGTCATAATGGGCACTTATGATCATATTTTTTGTAGTGTCAGTGGATGACTTTTTTGTCACAATAATGTTTTCACCAGTGCCATCAACTGTTGTATCCTTGGCTGTTGGTGCCAGAAATATATCCACCTGTGAAGAACGCCGTATTGCGTCCTCATTGTTTTCATCGTTATATTCAAACTTCTGGCATTCTATATTATCATATCCCAAGTCGCCGAAATATTTGATGATATATTCCTTTATATTCTGGATTGCATCAGAATTGATCGGATGTGGTTCAGAAGTGATCTCATCAATGATCTGCTCAATATTCTGTTCTGATGGCTGCATTTCCACGTCAGACTGTGTAATACTCTCTGCCATCGTCTGAATCGGTGCTGTTACGGACATTGCCATAGTTAAAGCAAATATAATTATCTTTTTCATTCATTCACTCCTTCCCATTGGTTGCTTAAACTTCTATTTTCTCATTGGCATATTTCAGTAATTCATTATCCAGACTGTCAACTTCCAGATAAAAAATATCCTCTTTAAACAGTGTTGCAGTTTCATATATGCAAGCTGTTTCCATATCCACACAGTTCAATTCGATTTTTTCATTGTTATACGATTCTACATAACCAGTGAGTAATTCATCTGGTTTAGTACTGCAGGAAACCGTAATTATTTTCTTATTCTCCATCGCATATTCCAGTAACTCAAGCAATGTTGGATGATTCTTAAATGGGTTATTTAAAAGTACATCCTCCCGTTCTCTCCAGTATTCCAAATATAACTGCATTTTTCTTAAATACTGTGTATTTGATTTTACCTCGCTGATATAACTGCTTTTTATAAAATGTAACCCATCGTTCTTTCCCTGAGCATCATAAGACCTGAACAGAATACAGTCCTTGTTTTTCGATAGAATTTTACCGACACTGAATCTTTCTTCACTGCCACTATAAATTTCTAACAGTTCATCCTTGATTTTATATGTATCAAAGTTCATGCTAGCATCTCCTTCTTACTTTCACTTGATATCAATCCATATCTTCTCTCCAACAGCTTTCCATGCAGAGTCATCTGCTGCATCGTAAACTTTGCCTTCTTCTTCGGCATAAGTATCATCATCTAAATCATATGTTTCAGTAACGCTGCTTTCCATTATATCATCGGATTTCAGATAAAGCTGTAATTCCAGATATTCACTGGCAGGATCGGGAATTTCCGGTCTTTCATCATCTCCTGCACTTCCATAGGTTCTCCAGAAATCTGTCTTAAATTTCCAGTTGCGACTGATGGCTTCTGTTTCTGCATCATCCTTCAGTTCGTACCGTACTTTATTTCCTTTACTGTCCGTTCCACGCAACTCAACTTCATACTTCTGGAACAACTTTTCCGGCACGTCTGCTGAAATACTGCTCTGTAACTTGTTCAGAAAAATATCTTTCAGTGTCACCGTACCCTCTTCTGTCTCGACAGAAATATTTTCCAATTCTTTATTTGTTGTCTGCTTCAGGATTTTCTCACGCGAAATGTTGAAATCAAATGTAAATTCTGCTAATGCTTTTTCCCAGTCATCATAGTCAAACGCATTGAGGACAAGATGTACTTCCGAATTTTCTCCGAGATCTGTCGGTGCATGAAAGCGATACTCCTGTACACGGTCATATTCCGCTTCATCTCTGTCGGCATCTGCATCTAATAAATCATCCACAGAATAAGGAGAATATTCCGCATTCATATATTCATCAAGCTTCTGTCCGTTTATTGTGGTTTTGTCCGTATCAAGTGTAATTCCCGTATTCTTAAAAGATGAAATATCTACAGATTTTTCCTGCTGATTTTCTTTAGAAGCATCAATTTCTGCATGCACTCTGAACAGCAAAACGCCCTCATCCAGAACAACTTCTTTTATATTTGCAGTGATCCCCTGATCAGTCTGGGACATGTTTAAAGCTTCCGTATAGGATTCAATTTCTTTTTGAAAGCCCAGTGTTTCTCCTATGGATAGAACAAGATTTTTAATCGCAGCCTGCACTTTTGGATTTGCTAAAACAGTTGAAATCAATGCCAGAATCACACAGGCCGCTGCCAGTTTGCTCCAGAAAGATGGTGCCCAGGTCTTTTTCTTATCCTTCCATTCCTTTTCCGCTTCGCTGGTATATTTCGGATCAATGTTACCAAATCCTTTGGAAAAATCGAATTTTTTCATAAGTGCTTCCCCTCCTTTTTTAAGACCTTCAACAGCTTCTTTCTGCTCCGGTACAGATTCATTTTCACGCTTCCGACAGACATGGCATGTCTTTCGGAAATGTCCGCAACAGAATCGAAGAACCAGTATCTTCTTACAAAAATATCCCTGTCCTCTGCGTCCATTTTTCCAAGGAAAGCATTGATGATCTCCAGCAGTTCTTTTTCTGCCAGCTGGTCATCAATGGTATAGGTAACACTTAACTGATCCATTTCACCTAAAATATCTGCCATATGTACATCAGGTCGCCTGTCGGCATATTTTTTGCGCAGGCGGTCAATGCTTAAATTTCTCGTGATCCTGCCGCAAAAATGTGATAACACGGAAGGCTTCTTCGGCGGAATCAACGACCAGACCGAAAACCAGGTATCATTCAGGCATTCTTCCGAATCTTCTTTATTTGTAAGCAGATTCCAGGCAATCTTGTAACAGTAAGGATGATATTTGTCGCTCAATGCTTTGATTGCATGCTCATCTCGCATTTCAAATAAAGATATAATCTCATTGTCTTTCATTTACGGGTTGTCCTCCTCGTTTTGTGCTTCGAATGGAAATTTCCTACTCATACTATATATCGTAAAAAATCCTGGATGGTAACAAAAAAATTAAAAATTCTTTTAAAATCAGAAAAAGTCCATCACTTGAGGGCATTGCTCTTGATAAATGAATTTAACCAAGCACCAAGCATACAGCTTTTATCGCGTCCACGGCAGCAGTTCCTCATCCTCCTGCCCTTTATCATACTCAGCAGGTTCGCCTGTAAAATTTCCCGCAACCATGTCATGATTTACCTGCGCCATATAATAACTGTCAATTGTATCAACTGCCCGAAGCATACAGACCAGCAAGTAATTATGGATGTTTGAAATATCCGGGCGACACTTGCGTAATTGTTCAACCACATACATGATATGGTCTTTGGTGATCAACGACAGTTTCTTTGCCACATAAGCATATGAACACTCTCTGCCATTGATTCTAACAGGCCCACTTGGCCAACAAAACAGCTTGGCAATTATAGCTACCATCGCATTAATGTACGCTACTTCATTCTGCTGGCATTCTCTGACAGCATACCCATATTCGATTTGCTGCTTGACTAATTGTTCATAGCGGGTATATGTATCATCATCCTCTATCAGGGCAGAGCCCTCGATAGAATGATGATTACTATTATCCTGATTACTTTTGTCCGTTTTAATATTATAAGTCTTAATATTATCATTATTAGTTGTGTCTGTTTTTCCGATTTCCTGACATCTGTTTTTACTACCCTGTGTGATATGAATTTCCGAGTTCATAACCTCTGTTTTTTCCCCCTCCTGAAGTCGATTAAATCGACCTCCAGAAGTCGCATTTTCCGATGCATCAGATTTCTTTTTGTCTACATAATCTTTCTGTACCACTATATCTTTCACGTAAATTATGTCTGGATTACAAAGGCCTCTACGCACCCTTTCGATCAATCCGATACCCTTCTTGCTATCCAACTCTGCAAGTAACTTCGATGCCTTATCTTTTCCACAATTTAAAATTTCGCATACCTGTTTTACAGTATAAATAATATACACTCTTCCATCTGAATCTATCCACTTATTTTTGTTGGACAAAGAAACTCGATCCAGCATAAAGCTGTACAGATATTTTGCATCTATCGATAAAACATCAAAAACACTGCTCTCAAACAGGATTTTGGGAATACGATAATAGATGTTTTGTTCTATTTTATCTGATTTAATAAATTCAAAACTGATATTTTCTTTCATTGTGACATTACTCCTTTTATTTGTTTACTTAAATATGTAATTTCTGGGGAGCTGGTGTCACAAAAAAGGCTCTAAAATACAAAAAGGCCATATTTTGCCTGATTTTTGCAAAATATAGCCTGATTTAAAATTTATATTAATTATTCCTTGATGGATCTGCCGTTACTTCAAAATCCACCTTGGCAGAACCAGCCGAAAGCGCCCTGGCATTTTCTTTCTGAAATTTGGTATCGTATTCTGCTAATTCAGTGACTGCCTTCTTAATTGCTGCATCTGCAGCTTCGATATAATCAGAAAGAATGGCAGCGCATTTAACGATTTCCTGGCTCTCAAAGTCATACTGAAGAGCATTCTTTGCGTGCTTTGTCTTTTCACCTGCTTTAGTAGAAATCTGTGTTGTCAGGTATCTCATCTTGTCGATCTGGATAGTCGTCTCATCCAGTTCAGTGATTAAAAGATCAATTTCCATATGATTGACTCCTTTTGTACATAATCGGCTGTCAGATTTTTTCTCCGGCAGCAGTTAATAAGTTGCCAGAAGCCTCCCCACGGTGCTATAATCAGATTTAGCTGCAGGGAAACTCCTGTAGCAGACTCAGATAAACCAGTTCACGTTCTTGCAAGGGCCGTTGGACTGGTTTTCTATTTCTTCGGCAGATACTCATCTAATGCCTTTCTCACAACTTCTGCTTTTGTCACATTTCTTTCTTCTGCATAATCCACAATACGTTCATGTAACTTAGCATCCACTCTGACTTTCAAGGCAAATTCTTTACGTGCATCTGTCGGTCTGCCAGTTCTTGGGGACACTGTAATTTCACCTCCAGACTTTTGTGTTCCATAAATATATTATATACTTTTGTGCTCCAAAATTCAACTAAATCTGCAATAAAATTATACATTTCAAAGACTGCTTCCTTTTTTTGATACCCTGCCCTCTCAAATGACATATTAAAGAAAAAAAAAGGTTATCAAATATGCAGATAGACACACAAAAATCAAGACTGGAAAATCTTTTTATCAATGATACAATAGATGATGAAACGGTAGCGGACATTGAAAAAATGTTAACCAGAAAAAAAGTTGAAAAACTTCACAAGTACAATATCTTATACAACCCCAAAAGAGATGCCTGGTACACTGCCAATCCCCAGAACTATGACAAACGAATTCAACGAAAAACCCGCGGTGAATTGTTGGATGCATTAAAGCCATACTATATAGAAGCCACTTCCACTTGCCTACAGGATATCTTTGAGGAATGGCTGGACTACAAAAGAACTATCACTGACAGTCCTAACACTATCTGTGCCCACAGAAAACACTGGAAAAGATTTTTTGACGGAACTGATTTCTTTCAGATTCCCTTACAGGAAATCAAGGTCTCGGATATCAATTCCTGGGCCAACCAGTTGATCAAAAAATATAATTTATCCAGTCACGCCTGGCAGACGATAAAAACCATTCCAAAACAGATGTTTGAGTATGCGAAAGACCATGGATATATTGCTACTAACCCATTTCCGGAGCTCAAGGTAACTGTTAAATTCCGTCAGGTGTCCAAGCCAACTAGCGAAACTCAGGTTTACAACACCGACGAATATCATAAAATTATTGAGGATCTGTGGAAATCGTACGATAAGAAACACGAGCCGCGCTTTTTATCTATCGTTTGCAATTTTTTGATGGGATTACGTGCCGGAGAATTGTGCGCCCTTCGATGGCAAGATCTGGACATGAAGAAATGGGAAATATCGATTGTACAGGAAATGGTACATATGGATGCCACTGAATTGAGTAATCCTTATTATGATGTGTATAAGGCTTCCGGACAGATTGTTATTCTTCCTGGTCAGGAAGGCAGAAAAGGTGTGTATGTATTGCTTGATCATACCAAGACTCATACAGAACGTGTCATTCCTGTTGTACATAAAGCTCAGGAGATTTTCAAATTATTAAGAGCAAATGCTCCTGATGCAAAACCTGATGACTTCATTTTCGGATATGGAAGCAAATACCTGAACCTGCGATCAATTAACAGTATGCTGGAATATGCCTGCAAGCACATCAGTACAGATGTAAAGCGCAGCCACAAACTGAGAAAGACTTACGCAAGCCGCCTGAACGCAGCTGGTCTTCCTCTGGATCAGATTCGTGCCTGCCTTGGCCACAGCAACACAACAACAACATTAGGGTACATATACAATCCCCTGACTCCTGAGGAAAGTTTGAGTATCATGGAAAAAGCATTTGCCAGCTGATTTCACCCAAATTTTCCTTGTCACAGGAAGTCACAGGTTCGAACTCAAATTAACAAGCACAAAAAAGCCGGAAACCATTGATTTTTCAAGGTTTCCAGCCTTTCACCGAAGCGTGCGTTAGAGGATTCGAACCCCCGACCTTTTGGTCCGTAGCCAAACGCTCTATCCAGCTGAGCTAAACGCACATTTTGTATTTGTGAGTACTTGTCGCTCACAACAAAATGTATTCTACTGCAAAGTGAGCAAATTGTCAACACCTTTTTTTAATTTTTTTAAATTTTTCTTTTTATTCATCAATATCCATTTTACCTGATTAAATTGCTTCATTTTGATGAGGATGGTACAATATATCTATAAGGACATTCGCTGTATTTTTTTCATAAATACAGATACTATAAAAATAAAGTACAATCAGGAGAAAAAAACATGTCTTTTATCAGCATATTTGATGTAATGGGGCCAAACATGATCGGACCTTCCAGCTCCCATACTGCCGGAGCTGCCCGCATCGGTTTTTTAGCCCAGAAAATGATCAATGGTCCACTAAAAGAAGTAAACTTTACTCTTTATGGCTCTTTTGCAAGGACTTTTAAAGGACACGGTACTGACCGGGCTCTGCTGGGAGGTATCATGGGATTTTCCACCGATGATATGCGCATCCGTAACTCTTTTGAAATTGCAAAAGAAAAAGGCCTTACCTTCTCATTTACTCCTAATGAATTAGAAACTGACATTCATCCTAATACTGTTGACATTCATATGGTCAATAACAACGGTCAGGAAATGACTGTCCGCGGCGAATCCCTTGGCGGCGGAAAAGTCCGCATCGTAAAGATCAACTCTGTACAAGTCGATTTCTCCGGCGAATACAGCGCTATTATCGTCATCCATCAGGATAAACCGGGTGTAGCTGCCTATATCACCAAATGTCTCAGCGATCGAAATGTAAATATTGCCTTTATGCGCCTTTTCAGAGAGTCCAAAGGCGAGATTGCCTACACGATCGTCGAATCCGATGGACGTCTTCCAGAAGATATTGGAAATACGATTCGCAAGAATCAGCATATCCACGAAGTGATGATCGTACAGATGTAGGAGGAATATGATGAGAGAATTTAAAAATGCCAAAGAGCTTCTGGCTTTATGTTCAGAAAAAGATCTTCCAATCTCTGAAATTATGCGCCAGAGAGAAATTATAATTGGTGAAATGCAAGAACAGGAAGTAAACGCTCGCATGACACACGTTCTTGAGATTATGAAAGAAGCTGCTTTTTCACCAATCAAACACCCTGTAAAATCCATGGGTGGACTGATCGGCGGTGAATCAAAAAAACTCTTCCTTCATCAGGATTCCGGCAAAGGGATCTGCGGGGAACTGCTTGAAAAAGCCATCACCTACGCTATGGCAACTCTGGAAACCAATGCTTCCATGGGGCTAATCGTGGCCTCTCCGACTGCGGGTTCTGCCGGAATCGTTCCAGGCCTTTTACTTGCCCTTCAGGAAGTTTACAACTACTCTGACAAATATATCCAAAAAGCACTTTTTAATGCTGGTGCCATTGGTTATCTTGCCATGCGAAATGCAACCGTTGCCGGTGCAGTCGGTGGCTGTCAGGCAGAGACAGGTGTTGCTGCTGCCATGGCAGCTTCTGCAGCTACTGAATTACTTGGCGGAACACCCCTGCAATGTACCCACGCAGCATCTACCGTACTGATGAATATGCTTGGACTTGTCTGTGACCCGGTCGGCGGCCTTGTCGAGTATCCATGCCAGAACCGAAACGCTGCCGGAGTTGCCAATGCTCTCGTTGCTGCCGAAATGGCACTTGCCGGAATCACGCAGCTCATTCCCCTTGATGAGATGATCACGATCATGTACACTGTAGGCAAAAAACTACCTGCCGAATTACGCGAAACCGCTCTCGGCGGCTGTGCAACTGCACCGTCCGCCTGCGAAGCCTGTCATATATGCAGCTAAACCCAAAAACATACTGGAAAGTTTATCATCCTTTATGTCTTGATAAAACTTCCCGGGCTTTTTCTTCCCTCTTCTATAAAATATAAAACAGAAAAAAGGTGATCGTTTAAACCTTAAAAGCCAAAATGACTCTGCGATATTCCTTATAAAAGGATACCGAAGAGCCATTTTGGTTTTATAAAACTATTCAACTTAATTTCGTCTCAAAGCCTCGATCGGACTGAGTTTTGCAGCTTTCTTCGCCGGATAGATTCCAAAAAATACACCGACCGCACAGGAGAAAAGTGTTGCCGCCAGAATCACTGTCGGGCTGATTCCCGGTGTGATCGTCATTCCCATGCTTCCACTCATGATAGAACAGATTCCATAACCTGCAAGAATTCCAAGAATAATTCCAATCACGCCTCCCATAACTGTAAGGATTGCCGCTTCCGCAAGGAACTGTAACATAATAGAAGAGGTCTTGGCACCAAGTGATTTACGGATTCCAATCTCACGTGTTCTTTCTGTAACAGATACCAACATAATATTCATAACACCGATTCCACCTACCAAAAGAGAAATTCCGGCAACAAATGAAATAAATGCCGTCACCATACCGAGCATTTCATTCATTGACTGCAGGACATCCTGGAAACTCTGCACATGAAAATAGTCTTCCCCTGCGCACTGATGACGTTTCTCCAAAAGATGCACGACCTGATCTGCAACGATCTGTGAATCTAGTGTTTTGTCTGCCTGAACCACTGTAATGGAATAAAATTCATCGGTTCCACCCACAAGATCATCCATGGAAGAATACGGAACATTTACCGTAACCGGCATTCCATCATAAGTATAACTTACGAATGTTCCATTTTCTTTCTGCGTAGTGACACCCATGATGCGAAAAGATTTTGAAGAATCATAACAGGTAATATCAAGGCTCATACCAACAACATCATCTGTACCAAAAAGCTGCCTAGCATCTGTATCTGAGATTACACATACATTTTTGCCCTCTTCAATCTCTGTTTCGCCAAAATAACTTCCATATTTCATATCGGAATTATTAATCATTTTGGCATCGGGACCTTCACCTGTCAGCATGATAGAAAAATTCCCCTTACCGGTCACCGTTTCACCATCGTAATTGTTTGAAACACTAACACCACCTACTGTATCGAGCTTACGGATTTCCTGTACATCATCCGGTGTGATCCATTCATCTTCCGTCATGGCGTCACTACTGACATCGATAGCGATCAGTCCTGAACCAATTCCATCGATCTCACTGTTCATCTGATTCTTCGTGCCTTCACCAATGGAAACGATTGCAATGACAGATGCAATACCAATGATGATTCCCAACATCGTAAGGAAAGAGCGGCCTTTATTTGCCCGGATATTCTGAACTGCCATTTTTATATATTCATATAATCCGCCCATCAAATACCCTCTTCTGCATTATCTGTCTCTGTATTTTCACCATTCACATCTCCGGATCTATCAGCAGCTTCTGCCTGCATTCCCTCTTCCAGGGAACCAAGGTCACGGATAACTTCATCACCTTCTTTAATGCCGTCAAGCACTTCTACATATTCGTCCGAACTGATTCCTGTTGTGATATCCTTTTTGGTAATAACCCCATTCTCAAGTACATAACAGAAAGAGCCCTCTTTTCCTATATTAACTACTTCAGACGGAAGTACAACTACATTGTCCGCTTCTTCCGCATGAATCGTTACTTTTGCATCCACACCAAGGAAAATATTCTCATCCGGATTCTTGATACGAATATCTGCAGAAATCAAAGAAGCACCTTTTTCATTCTGAGTAGCAACATGGCTGATACTCGTTACTTCACCTTCATAAGTTTTTCCTGCAATGGTGATGTCCGCAGACTGACCTTCTTTCACTTTATCATAATCGTATTTCGAAACATTTACATTCACATCTACTTTATCAGTATTCTGTAAAGTAAACAATTCCATTCCCTGTGTTGCAGTTGCACCTTCAACCACAGAAACTTTTGTAACCACACCATTAAAATCAGCCTTGATTCCTTTCTTTGCTGCTTCTACAAGTTCCTGTGCAGACATCTGATCCAGTTCAGAAAGATTATTGGTAATTTCCATTTTTTCTTTTTCTTCTTCAGTCACAGCACCCGTATCTGCTTCTGCAGCCGCTTCCTTCGAGGAAAGTTCTGACTGAAGTTCTGCAAGATTATTACTTGCTTTTTCAAGTTCATTCTCCAGTGCAGTAGTATCCGCTGTCACAGCAGTATCATCCGTGCTGGAAGAAGCAGATGCAGAAACATCTGCAGACGTTCCGTCAGAAACAATGTCAGCCTCGCCGGTGAAGTCAGACATTACCGGAGCAGCCGGCTTCTGCGCTTTATAATCTTCATAAGCTGTTTTTGCATTCTGATATGTAATCTGCGCTTCACTTCTCATCTGCTCTGCTATCTCAAGTGCATTTTCATTATCATCACTCTGGTCTGCAGACCACGCCTGAAAAGCCATCTGATAACTGTTCTCTGCCTGATTGTAATCCGACTGTGCCTGATTCATTTCATTGTTCAGTGTATTCAGCTGATTTTGATACGCAGGAAGGGTTTCATTCTGATATGTAGTCTGTGCCTGTGCATATTCACGCTGTATTTCCTGCTGCTGTGCCTCCTGTGCGGCAGCTGCATCTGCCTGTTTCTTTGCTGCAGCTTTAGAAGATGCTGCCTGTGCATTGGCATTTGCCTGCGAAATCCTTGCTTTCAGACTTGCAACATAATTTTCCTGAGCGGCAACCTGCTGTTTCAGACTTGCCGCATCACCTGCCGCATTCTGTTGCTTCCGAACTGCCTCATCCGATTTTTTTAAAGTATTTTTCATATCCATTTTTCCGGACTCTACATTCAGATCAGCTTTCTTCGCCTCTCTCTCCAGATCTTTCTGATCAAATTCGATTAGGCTGCTTCCTGCTTTTACAGTTTCACCTTCTTTCAACGCAGCTGTATCAACTTTGGCATTGACAGGAGAAAAATATGTTTTCTGTTCTTCACTTACTACTGTACCACTGATTTCTACCGTTTGCTGAACATTATCACGGACAGCTGATACTGTTTTCACCTGCGGAATTGCCGAATCCGCTGCATTCATACTGCCATAGATATTGACACCGGCTACTACTGCCACGATCAGAACCCCAACTCCGATCACCAGTTTCTTTCTGGACTTTTTCTTTTTCATTATGCCTCCTCCTGGTCAAAATCCGGATTGATCGTATCCGATTCTATCTTACCATCCATAATACGCACTACACGTCTTGCCTGTGCTGCAATACCATTATCATGCGTGATCAATATTACTGTTCTTCCTGTTTTATGCATTTTCTTTAAAATTGCAAGAATCTCCTTACTGGATGCAGAATCCAGGTTTCCTGTCGGCTCATCTGCAAGAATGACCGGAGGCTGTGCAGCGATCGCTCTTGCAATTGCCACACGCTGCTGCTGCCCACCGGACATCTCACTTGGCTTATGATCCATACGTTTTTCCAGGCCAACCATTTTCAGAGATTCGATAGCCAGTTCATGTCTCGTCTTACGATCAATTCCACGATAGATCAGCGGCAATTCTACATTTTCAATTGCATTCAGATTTGCAATAAGATTAAATCCCTGAAAGATAAATCCAATTTCATGGTTTCTTACCTCCGAGAGTTCATTGTCCGTCATTTCGGACACATCAGTCCCGTTCAGATAATACTTTCCTGAGGTAGGCACATCGAGACACCCAAGCATATTCATAAAAGTTGACTTGCCAGAACCTGATTGCCCGATGATTGCCACCAGTTCTCCTTTTTTTATTTCAAGGCTCACATGATCCAGGGCTCTTACTTCATTTTCGCCGGGATTATAAATCTTGCAAAGGTCTTCCACCTTGATCAGCGTATCATTCATATTCTGCATTCTCCTTTGATGTCGCTGTTTATTGTTTCTGTATTATGCTTATTTTTTTCTGACACCAGAATCTCTGTCATGCATTTTCAAGAAACGCTTTGTATGCTTTCTTCGCCTCATAAATATCGGCTTTGCTTGTTACTTCCCACGGTGCATGCATACTCAGGACCGCCACACCACTGTCTATCACATTCATTCCGTAAAGTGCTGCGATATAAGCGATCGTTCCGCCGCCTCCCACATCTACTTTGCCAAGTTCTGCTGTCTGGAAGGCAACATTACTGTCATCAAAAATACCACGTACTTTTGCCACATACTCTGCATTGGCATCGTTAGATCCGGACTTTCCTCTTGCACCTGTAAATTTATTAAGAACGATTCCTCTTCCAAGATATGCTGCATTTTTCTTTTCGAAGCATTCTCCGTAAGCCGGGTCATAGCCTGCACTTACATCAGAAGAAAGCATAAAGGAATTCTTAAGAGTTCTTCGGAGTGCCAGTCCGGAATAACATCCCATAGCTTCTAGAAGCTCTGCCACAGTATTTTCGAAGAAATTAGACTGCATGCCAGTAGCTCCTACACTTCCAATTTCTTCTTTGTCCGTCAAAAGACAGCAGCTGGTACGTTTTGGTGCTTCCATCTCAAGCATTGCCACAAAAGAAGTATATGCGCAGACACGGTCATCCTGTCCATATGCTGCGACCATACTGCGGTCAAGTCCGCAGTCACGAGCTTTGCCCGCCGGAACGATCTCCAGTTCTGCTGAAAGAAAATCCTCTTCCTCTACACCATATTTTTCTCCCAGAATCCGAAGGACATTATTTTTGACTGCTTCCTTCTTCTCGTCCTTTTCCTCTTTCAGTGGTCTGCTGCCGATCAGAATGTCAAGATTCTCGCCCTCGATCACCTCTGCGGCCTTTTTCTGGAGCTGTTTACCTGCAAGATGAATCAGAAGATCTGTGATATATACGACCGGATCATCCTCATCTTCACCAACATTCACATTTACTACTGTACCATCCTTCTTCACGATCACACCATGAATCGCCAATGGAAGTGCTACCCACTGATATTTCTTCACCCCGCCGTAATAATGGGTATCCAGATATACCAGATCCGTATCTTCATATAAAGGATTCTGTTTTACATCCAAACGTGGAGAATCAATGTGTGCTCCAAGAATATTCATTCCCTTTTCTATCGGTTCCTGTCCGATATGGAACATAGCCATGATCTTTTTCATGCCGACAGCATAGATCTTATCTCCGGCTTTGATCTGCTCACCGGATGCAAGTTTATTTTCTAATGAGACATATCCTGCTGCTTCTGCTTCTCTGGTAAGCTCCAGGACACATTCACGCTCTGTCTTACCGGCATCCAGAAATGTACGATAATTTTTTGCAAGTTTCTCCAGTTCCTTCTCATCTGCTTCCTCATAAGAAAGCCATGCATTTCTTCTTTCCATAATATATAAAACCACCTTTCGTTTGATTCTCAAAATTCTTTCAACATTATACGCCAATATTTTACGTATTTCTACATTCTTCCAGATTCTTAATAAAGATATAAGATTTGTATAAGAAATTTGGCTCTTCCTATCATTTTCTTCACAGTTTCTTTTTTATTATATCCCGAATCGCTTGCATTTCTGCATCTTCCCGCTCTATAATAATTTTGTTTTTTCAAGAATGCTTCCGGCTTCATAATAGTTACAGCCGGACTTTAAATGTACCTTAAATACACAGATAAATCACACTTTTTATAAAGGAGTTTTTCATGCAGCAGGCAACTGAATTAAAAAAGCAGCTTCAATCCATCCACAGAAAAAGTTATCCCGCCTACAAATCTCTGAAAGGCAGTTACCAGTTTGGGCATTATATCCTTTCCATCGATCATGTACAGGGAGATCCTTTTGCATCTCCCTCCCACATCAGTGTCCATATTTCCCGCAAAGATGCCGGTTTTCCGGATGCCTACAGCAAAAACAATCTCACATGTATCACCCTTGCCGACCATCTGACGCGCCAGTTTGAACAGCAGATAAACCACTATTCCTTCCGTGCAAAAGGTTCTGGTAAAAGCGGTCTGATTTCCGTCAGCCACTGTGGACAGGAAATCCTTTCCAGAACCGCATGTGAAATCACATCCAAAGACATCACTGCCAGATTTTTTATTGGTTTTCCTGCAAATGGCCGTACCATTAATGCACCCGAACTGGAAAAGATTCTGTTCGATTTTCTTCCTGCCTGTGTAGAAAACACTTTCTTTTACAAAAACATAAATCAGGAAGAACTGGAACAAACCATTTTTCTCGCCGAAGATCAACAGGCAATCCGGGAACAGTTGAAAGAAAAAAAACTGGTGGCATTTGTTGCAGATGGTGCTATACTCCCACGGGAAAGTGGTATTTCCTCCCGTCCGATGAAGCATTCTGTCCCGTTTATTTCTCCGGAATCGCTCCGTATAACTATGAATCTTCCGCATAAGGGAAAAATTATCGGAATGGGAATTCCACAGGGCATCACCCTGATCGTCGGCGGTGGATATCATGGCAAATCCACTCTTCTGAATGCCCTGGAACTTGGTGTATACAATCATATTGCCGGAGACGGGCGAGAATACGTGATCACGGATGACACCGCATTAAAGCTCCGTTCCGAGGATGGACGTTCTATCAAAGACGTGGATATTTCTCTGTTTATCAATGATCTGCCAAACAAAAAAAACACCCATTGTTTTTCAACAGCGGATGCCAGTGGAAGTACGTCTCAGGCTGCCGGCATTATTGAGGGAATGGAAGCCAGAAGCAAAGTTTTTCTTCTGGATGAAGATACTTCTGCCACCAACTTCATGGTGCGGGATACGTTCATGCAGGAAATCATCTCCCGTGAAAAGGAACCGATCACTCCATTTCTCGAACGGGCACAGAAGCTGTATACAATTGCCGGAATTTCTACGCTTCTGGTTGCTGGAAGTTCCGGTGCATTTTTCCACATTGCAGACACAATTATCCAGATGGACTGCTATCGTCCTGTGGATATCACACGCAAAGTCAAAGAAATCTGTGGAAAATATCCTCTGAGTCCAGCCAAAGTTCCTGCATTTGTTATGCCTGACAGTCACAGGATCATACAAAAAAATACTCCTGTGATTCGCTCACATGGACATGGCACAGGCAAACCGGATCGTCTCAAAATAAAAGTTCATGGAAAAGCTGGATTCCTGCTTGGAAGACAGGAAGTAGACCTTCGCTACGTTGAGCAGCTCATAGATCCAGAACAGACCGCAGCCCTCGGATTGCTCCTGAAATATGCGTTGGAGCATCTGGCTGACGGGAAAAAAACTATCCCGGAGATTGTTGATTATCTTCAGAAACAGATTCATACAAAAGGCCTTATCGCCTTCGCTGATGGTTCTTACCTGCCATGTGGATATGCCATCCCGAGAATCCAGGAAATCTACTCCTGTTTTAATCGATATCGCCAATAACGAAAGCAGCCGCCCTCCTGACGTTCTTGCCAGGTGGCGGCTGTTTAGTGTTCTGTTTTATTTTTTAGGGAAAGGAAAGAGTTCCGGCAACTCTCCCGGCATTGAAGTGCTACCGGATTTCTTAAAGGGGGTTTCCTTTAAGACAAGTACATCATACAATATAAATGTGAGGAGTTTTTGTCCTTTTTCTAATATATTTCTAAAATTTATTAAAAAACAGCAAAGAATATTGAATTAACGGCATCTTTCTGACTCTGTTTTCTGCTTTACCCCATTTTTTACCCCAATAAACTATTTTAATCAAAAAAAATGAGGCAGCAGTTATAAAACTGCTACCCCCGTAAATGCATTTTCGATTTGCTTCATTTCCTGTTGCTTTGTATCTGGAAGAACATGAGAATATAGATCGGCAGTCATTGCAAGGCTGTTATGTCCTAGTATATTCTTTAATGTCTGCATATTGCCCCCTTCCTCAATATACCTTGTTGCGAATGTGTCTCTAAATGCATGATGTGTGAAACGCTCAATTATAATCCCCTGCTGCCGAAGCCGTTTCAATACATTGTCTATAGAATATCCCACTGTAGCAGATGCAATTGCCCTGGTTCCGTTTGCGCCAATAAAAACATTGCTATCCAGCTTTCTGGCGAATATTTCTCCATGCACCATAGCAATCTTTTCTTTTTGCTTCTGCAATACCTGCTTAATCGTGTCATTCATTGGAATGTCCCGTTTGCTGGTCTTTGATTTCGGAGTTGTTTCCATGACTCCCCCTCCGGCTTTCCATGAGATTGTTTTGGTTACATGAATCACGTTGTTCACGTAATCTATATCTGACCACCTCAATGCGGTGATCTCGTTAATTCTCATGCCAGTACATAAGGAAAAACAGAAGAATTCATATAACCATTCCGATTGTGCTTCCTGCATAAATGCTTTCTGTTCTTCTCTTGTTAATGCTCTATGTATTGTTTCGCTTGCTTTCGGTCCATCATCTGTTCTTAATGGCTTTACTGACATTGCAGGATTCTTTCCAATAATCTCATCGTCAACAGCGGCAGTTAATACAGACTTTAAAACAATGATAATAGCATTTACCGTTGTCGCACTCAGTCCCTTTGATAAATCCTGTTGGAGCTTCACGATTTCGCGTTTTTCAATCTTCTGGATCTTCTTTCTTCCAAGTACTGGTTTGATGTGATTTTCATATTTTGATCGGACCATCTTATTAGTACTGTCCTTTACAATACCCTGTCTGGATTTCTCCCACTCATTAAAATATGTGTCCAAAGTTACATTCTTATTATTGTTATACAATCCGGATTTTATCATTTCACGAATTGAAGTTTCGCTCTCTGTGCATTCCTTTATAGTATGCCCGTAAGCACTATACCTCTTTCCCTCTACAGTAAAACGCTTTTCAAATAAGCCATTTTCCTTTTTGCGCATTCCGGCAGGCATTCTTGCCATAGTATCACCTTTCTTTCTATGGTAAAAGGGCAGCAGTGCCGCCCCTTTCTATGATTGTCCTATTTTATTCCCAGAAAGCTACACACAAATCTGAAAATTGTGTATGTTTGGTCATAATCTGCTTTCTCTAACATCTCTATAAGTTTCTTTTTATAGTCCATATTTTAATATCCTCTGTTTTTTAATACTCTGGCAATAAATCTATAGAAGAATTCAAGCAGGCTATCATCATTTACCTTCTGTAATATCTCAATAGTTTCTTTCTTGTAATCCATATTAGTACCCCCACTGCTTCTTAAATGAGACAATTACGTTATACAAAAAATTCAGAAATTTCTCGCTCTGGATTTCATTCAGAAAATTTTCAATTTCTTTTTTATAATCCATGTTACGCCTCCGCCACTTTCGCATTGTCCTTTATCCGCTTTACCATCAGATAATTCGCAAGGTTATGTACTCGCTTAAGGTCTTCCAGATCATTCATTATTAAAGCATCTGTAATCAACCAGAAACGCTCCTGATCTTCCTCTGATAATTCCATAAATGCTTCATTACTGGAACAAGCTGTCTGAAAAAGTTCTGCCAGTTCATAAGTGTGCTGCAATGATCTTCTGTCTTTGTTGCTCTGAACCACTTCCATGATTGCTTCTCTGCAAGGGACCTGAGTTAAATTACATTTCTCCATTGTTTTCTGCCTCCTGTTCCTTTTTAATCTGCTGGTTATAGCATCCTCTAACAAATCCAAAAGCTAAGTCTAATAGTTCTACATCATCCATCCTTAACACCATACTAATAATATCTGACTGCCTGGACAATGCTCGAACCTGCTCACGACACATATTCCAACTTTCTTCCCATTCTTTCGCCTCTTCCTCTGCTTCCTCGAGCTGTTTCTTGAGATCTGCGATAATCTCTGTTGCAAGAGCTGTGCTTACTTCTTCTGTCTCCTGTGCCGGAACATCAGCGGTCTGCATCACTTCTACTGCTTCTTCTGCCTTTAATACTTCCTTTTTACTCATTTCTCATTCTCCTCTCTCTAACTCACGAATACTGTCACATACCTTTGCGGATATAAACCCGCCAAAGAAAATCATAAGAACGTCCATTACTGATATCATTCTGTCCATTCCTTTCTTTTGTTGTCTGAGGGGAATGAGTATGTTATAATACGCACAGCCCCTCAATTTTGCTGAATGTCGGGTTACTTTGCCTTTATCAGAGTTGCCGCTCTGGTAAGGGCTTTTTTATTAAATTGCTTCTACCTGAGACTTTCCGAAGAAACTGGCTTTATATGTTGCCCCATCTCCTCTGCTTCCCCAGATAAGAGAACATCCGAATAATGCTGATGCTCCATGCTTTACCTTATAACCAAGCTCTTTCCACTTAGCAAAGGTATTGGTTTCCTCTGTGATTCCTGCTGCCTGTTTCGCTGTCTCGATTCTCTTTGCGTTGATTTCCTCAGCCTTTGCAGATAACCATGCTCTGTGAAGGGATTCCCCAAAGCTGATACCTTTTGTCTTACGGTAGATCTTCCATGCTTTCAACATGATCTTGCTGAGATTGTACTTCATATTGCTGTCCTCCTTTGCTTTTCAAGGTCTCTCAGCCCTTCAAGCATCTTCCTGACTATTGATATGCTCTATTGCGATTCTCACAGGTATATGGCTTGAAGTATTGGGGGCTTTCGGCTCTCCCGGCTGTTGTCTGTTCCCTTAAACTGATTATATTATATCGGATATGTACATATCCTTCAATTGGCATTATTGCTAATTATGTACATATCTTTTCATTTATTTTGTATATGTACATATCTTGAAATATATGCTATAATTTAAGAAAATGGGGAAAGTATGTCTTTTATTTATTCCCTTTCCCAGAAAAGAGGTTATTAATGGCTATCAGCGACAAAAGAAAAGAAAGTATGTATAATTATGCTAAAAAAAATCTCAAACGTATTCCTTTAGATGTCCAAAAGGAAAAATACGAGGAAATCAAAGCCGCTGCAACTGCTGCTGGTGAATCCGTAAACGGATATATAAAAAAAGCTGTAGATCAGCGAATGGACCGCGACAATGCATAACTATTATTATTCACGAAAGGATGTGCTACCATGGCAAAACGCTTATATACCTGTGATGATATTATGAATCTACCTGATTTTATCCGGGTGGAGCTACTTGACGGAATAATTTACACAGATGACTTTACAGATTTAGAGATTGACGAAGAAGTTTTCCAGAATCCACCATCTGAGGAGCATCACGTTATCTATCGTCTTTCTATCGTAAAAAAATAAAACAATACCTGATATTTTACTGTTCTATTTGCATAGGAGGATTCCATGAGCCTTTTCAATAAAATTAAAAGTGTTTTCAATTCATCATCTGATGATGTCCCTGATGCTCAAACCATCTATTTCAAAAATGGAGAGATGTACAAAGTATATCCCTCTGATAAAGAAAGCTGGTACGATGCCAGATATCTGGTTTCAGATGGGGTAAAATATGATCTGGAGAATCTGGACGATTTAAAGCGTATCCCTGTACCAAAATTCCCGCCACATCAAAATATAATGAAGGGATATGGCGTTACCGGAAATTTAGACTATGTTTTAAGAATGAAAGCTGGAAACTTTTATAATCGCAAAGATAAAATAATGTGTTCTGCTTGTTTATGGAAATGCACCGAATTAATGCTCGCCCATCCTTTGTCTTGGGAGGAAAGTCATTTTTATCGAATAGTACAGTGGCATGTGGAAATGGGAATGTTTGACGAAGCCGACAAGGCTGAGAAATATATATATTCTGTACTCGATCATGATGCAAATTATCAGCAATTGATCAATCATATAAAAGATAATCCTGAGTACATAAAACAGCAGGAGACATTTCATAAGAAAAATCTGATGCGTAAAGAATACTATCATATTTTTTATGAATTGCCTGAACTAGCCCCCAAATCTTTTAGTGCTTATAGCAGAATGAAAAATGCTCAAACGAAAAATTTTCTCAAACTTAAAGATCAAGCAATAAAACATGGGATTTCAATAAGCTAAAACTGAATATAGTATATTTATCCAGGCAGCCAGTAGAGCGGCTGTGGTTCCCTGATCCTGAGCCTTGACAGGAGGGAATGCTTATGAGCGATTATGAGATTTTTATGATCATTCTGACGACAGCCAGCTTAATTGTATCTATCCTTACATACACACATAAGAAATAGCCGCCCTGCTCTCTGGTAAAGAATAGGCGGCTAAATCTTAGCTAAACATATTTGCCAGGACGGGGAACCTTGACTTCCCTTACTGGCTGTCTTGATAAGTATATTATATGCCAGCTTCAGGAATTTGTCAATTTCCCATCCATTTTCCTACTCTTACTCTCCAATCGTTCAAAATGTCAATTCTCGCTGCTTCCTCGCCGCTTCGTTTCCATTTCTCACGGGTTCGTCACGGCTTCATTCTCAACAACGCTCCTTAAAATAGTGAAAAATTCCTTGAACCGTAGGTTCGGCATCAGGATTTTTTTTAAACGCCTGCATCACCGCTTCTGCAATTTTATCGGCTCATTTAGCCTTTTTATTTGCTCTCCCTTACAACTTTACCTCAAGCACTTTGCAATCGTTTCTTGCCCTGTTTTATCCTTGTGTTGCTATATTTTCAGACCTGTTCTGTCTCAGTCTTTCTCCCATCTGCTGCCGCTGTTCCTCTGTGTACTGCCTAGGCGGAGAAATCCGAAGCCAGGATACCGGAACATGAGCGCAAATACTTCCGTCCTCGTTATCCGCAATGATCCGGCAATCTTCTGGGTGCTTCTCTGCCAGTCTGCGGATTGTAGATTTATACCGCCCCTGTGAGAATGATAAAGTTGCTCTGGTACCGTTAGTCATAAATTCAATTACATTTTCGTTACATCCATCCATAAAAATCTCCTTTTTGTTTTGTTCGATAATAATTATAGTCTTATTTTTCGGGGTTCGCTCAGGCTTCGTTCTAACGCATCTTACTCTTTTAGGGGCTCCGAAATCTCCGAATATATTCGCGCGCGTAATCGTGTCAACGAATTCCCATACTCCCGTCATTTTTTGTCTAAAAATCCATCAATTTGTAATCATCTTTAATATCATCAGGCAATCCCTTAAAAAGGAAATTCTGAGGCATTCTTCTTAATGCTCCAATAATTTCAAATCGCTGTTCACTCTCCAACATGACTTTTATTTCCGGATACTCTTCAACATTCTTTGTATACCATGACTTCTGTTGTGGCGGAGAATACCGGGGATCATCACGGACAAACAGGAACAACCATTCTATGCACAGGCTCATTGTAAATTGAACATGTATTCCGCATTCATAGTAATACTGAGCTATTGCAAGTGCGTCAAGAAGTGTGGTTGTTATTTTTTCTTCTTTCTGATAATGTCCTTCCGGGAAATATTCAACCCTGCATTCATTCTTCATAAAACTCCATGGAGCAATGTACACAAACGGAGCATGATCCGCCTGCACTTTCATTACCATCTGAGCTCTTTGGTATAAAGCATCAAGCCTTTTAATCAACGGACTTCCCATGATTCACCACCACCTTTAAATATGTAAATCCTTTGTCTGTTTCTTCGTACCATTGTTTTGACTGTGTGATTTCTTTCTGGCATTTTCCCTCTTACAAGCTCTCAGCCACTGGTGTAGCTCCGGTACACTTGTAGCTCTTATCGTTACACGTTTATTTCTTCTCGGCATTTAATACTCCTTCCTCTGGCAAACGCGGAATATTAAGAATGATGGTCGTTACAACGCTATGCTTCTGCTGAAATTCAGCCAATTTCTTCTCATTGTAAATACCATCTTCGCCCAATATTGTATAAAGTCTTTCCTTTCCGGGAACAGGCTTTACCATGATCAAGTGAATAGTATCTGCTTTCTTTTGCAATAGCATAGCCCGTTCTTCTGCTTGCTTTAATCTTGCTTGTATATTCATTATGTCCGCCTCCGCTGTGATTTCTGTTCCTGTTCTACTTGTGACATCAATTCTTCCATAGCTTTCAGACGTTCAATCACATCTACATTCTTTGTCCACTGAGAGCACTGTGACAATGCTGCATTAGCCGCGTTCACTCTGATCTGTGCCGGCACTTCCGTATCAGTGGCCGTATTAACCAACACTGCTGCACATTCTCCAAGTTTTCCCTGCAGGTATGCAATCGCTCCTGTTACGGCCTCGTTTCTTGCCTCAGAATACTTACGCTGGAAGCTGTCTGAATGAATCACAGTATAAATTGTAGGTCTGGGAATCTTCGTCTTTTTGGATATCTCACTTATATTTGGACACGTTAAAAATGCCTGTACTAAGATGTCCTCGCGCGCCTCTGCTGATATACCTTTTGCCATAGTAATCACCCCTAACTAATCAATGATATTTTCCAATACATAAAAACAGACAGTTTTGACAGGTTCTATTCCAACCTTTAGAACGGATATCTATTACATGCCTTTAATGCCTCCCGGAACACAGCCAGCGTTTTCTTCCGATATGCATAGAAATCTTTACGATCAAGTGGAACAAAGTTCTTTTTATTCATCTTGTCATAGCTCATTCCAATTACGATACAACAATAAAGTTCATCACAAACGTTCGGATACACTTCTGCTGCGCACTGTAACAACAATATCTTGTCCCTCATTTCAAGCTTTCGACAGAACTCATTAAATTTCTTATCTTCTTCCTCTGAAAATCCATAATCTTCATAAGTTGCTTCCCTCGTAAGCATTTTTCTTCCTCCCCGCGTTCTCCCTGCCACGCTTTCTGCATGACAGGGAATTGTTTTATGCCAATTCAAACGGATTTCTTCCACTCGTACTGCGTCTTAATTTTGCTTCTTCAATAATTTCATCGAATACTGTTCTTCGGTTAATCTGAGCAGTAAAACGATAATTTCCACTGCTCTGCTGTCCGCCAGATTCCTCACGGACAATTTTTCTGAGCAGTGCTTCTGGTGTTTCAATATTATTACCCTGCTTCTGGTCGCCAAGGACAGCCAGAAATTCACTTCTAGGCGGAATAACTGCACCTTTAGCTAGATATGGAATTGTATTCACCCTCGGCAAGCTCATATTGTAATAGCCCCATCTCCGGTTACCTGTAGGGCCCGTTACATCATAAGAAAAGCTGAATGCTCTTTCGATTCCAGACAGAGAACTATTAATATTTCCTATCGTGCTGTTTACTTTTCCAACAACATTATTCAATGTCCTTGTGATTCCACTGGTCGCGCTTGAAATTCCGTTTGCCAGATTGTTTCCCATCCTCGTTCCGATAGACTTCATCTCACGCGCCAGACCTTCCAGGCTTCTTTCTGTATTCCGAATCATCTCAGAAATTATCTGTGCAATACGTTCACCGGCCCATTTCCATTTATTGGTCATGGTATTGTACTGACCGGAGAAATGACTATCTACCGTCTTCTGCATCTCTCCAAGCTTCAGATTTGCATGCTGCTTCATTTGATCAAGGTTCTTATCCACCTCCGCTGCTGAATTGCCCCAGTTTGTCACTGTCGCTGTACTCACACCGCCGGAAGCGTCCTCTGCTGCTTTCTGGAGTCCTGCCAGATTCGTTTCTGCATCTGTCTTCATCTTTCCGGTAGAAGTCGTTACAGTCTGCTGCGCACCAACAATATTTTTATCTACGCTGGCCTTTGTAGCCTGTACTGCATTCGGGAAGACCTCTGAGAAAATCCTTGCAGCAGTCTCAGTATTTCCACCCATAGTCTTAACTGCTGCCATGACGTTGTTATATGCATCCTGTGCAGTACCACCAGAATCCACTGTTCTTTCCAGTGCGTTCAATAACTGTCCCTGTTCATCCGTTCCAAGATGCATCTGATTTGTCAGATTTCCAATGACAAGTTTCAGATCATCGTAAGATTTCTGAGCACTCTGGCTTCCAAGATTAATCTGACTTGCCATATTAGTTGTATTATTACCGAGTGTTTTAATGGATTCCGACAGGATATCAAACATATCATCTGTGACAAGCCCCTTCTGTCTCAATGTCTCGAATGCCTGTGTTGCCTGCTCAGATGTCACACCCATTTCACCCAGCTTATCAATAAGTTTCTGCGTTGCACTGGATTTTTCCTCAGCAGTCATTCCCTCTTTCTCAAGAGACTCTTTCAGATTCCAGATTTCTGTTGCGGAGCCGGATATGATATCCCCACGCCGCTGTAATGTCTGGATGAAATTATCCATAGTATTTCCAAATGTACCACCAACACTATTACCGCCCTGCATGGTCTCTACCATTTTGGCAATCTCAGAAGTAGCTGCGGCCGCCGCAACACCTACACCGGCAATTAGCCCTGCAGTGCCTACCAGTGGGGTAATAGCTGATGCAAGGGAAGTAAAGCTTCCTGCCGCACCTTTTACTGCATTGCCTAAAAGAGTAGTCAGATTACCGGACAATTCTCCGATTGCTTCGGATCTGATCAGTTTCTTTCCGATTGCCTTTAGTAGTAATTTTACGAGGTCACTGATTCCCGTTATATCTGCAATCTTCACTGCAATAAACGCTTTACCAAGAAAAGCAGCTATCTTACCGGCTGTTCCGCTCGCCTCCATGCCATCAAACAGGCCTCCAAGCGATTTGACAACAGCTTTTATCACCTGCTTCAGGTGTCCAAGCCAGTCAACTTGTGTCAGCATATCTCCGACACCTTTTCCAAAAGCCTCCCAGTCTGTCTTTTCTGCCATATCCACTAGGGATCCGCACAGATTGTCCAGAAAGGTTTCCAACTTACGTCCATTCGCTTTCCAGTCAAATTCCGATACAAAGGTATTGATACCACCGGCAATGTTATTTACCAGCTCTGACCAGTCAAAACGCTCTGTAAAGCTGTACAATGATGTGAATGCACCATTTAATCCAGTTGCCAGTGTATCTCCGATTTCCGAAAGAGAAAATCTTGATACAGCACCATTCAATCCATCCGCAACAGCCTGTCCGATTTCCTTATACGGAAGGTTGTGGACCATTCCGTTAAAGATATTCCAGGCAATCATGAACCTGTTTCCTATGAGCTGTCCAAGATTGTTCCAGTTGACTTCCCGAACAAAGCCGGCGATTCCGGTTGCAAATTTCTTACCAAGGTTTTTCCAGTCAATTCCTGTAATCAAAAGATTCAGGGTATTTACAATCGTATTAATGCCGGCGCCAACAGTCCGCCCCATCAAATCCCAGTCAATATGATCTACCAGACTGTTGAATGTTCTGGTAAACGCATTGCAGAATTTTGTTATCTTAGGACCAACCTTTTTCCAGTTGATAGCATCATAGACTTTTTGAAGTCCTTTATTTATTCCGCTGGCTATGTAAGCTCCAAGACCTTCCCAGTCCTCAGCCTTGATAAGTTTCTTGATCTTGTCCGCAATCCCTTTGATGCTGTTTGCAATCGGAACCGTCTCAAACATTTCTGCTGGTGTAGGTGCTTTATATCCACCAGAATCATCTGTTCCCGTGCTTCCACTGGTTGAAGCTTTATGCACCTCGTCTAACGAAGAAAGATAGTCTTTTGTCTGCTTCGATGCCTTTTTCGCATTCTTCGAGGTCTTATCAAGGCTCGCAGCATAATCCTCCTGTACTCCTACAGCCTTTACAAAGCTGTTCTGTCCTGTCAGTGCCGCAATAAACATTCCAACATAAGTGATTGCTCTTGAAATCATATCAATGAATCTTGACATAATAGGAGCTACCACCGTAAGAACAGGTGCGAAGGCTGTAGCAAAGGAGTTTTTCAGCCTCGTCATGCTGGACATCAAAGAGGATATTGCTGAATTGGTACTGTTGGAATACTGTGCCAGATTTTCAAAACCGGTCTTTACACCATCGCTGACAGCACTTATTGCACGGAATACCCCTGAAAACAGCAACGACATTCCCAGCATCCGGGAAAGGCTCATTCTCGACCGGTTTGTCTGCTTGTTCAGATTAAACATGTTCTCCACAGCTTTTTTCATCGCTGAGACCATGCTCTTGATCGAGGAACCGGCACTTCTCAATGCCGAACCCATATTCTTTACAACCATACCTACACGGGCAGCAGCCTTTTGAAGATTCTGCATGGCCTGTGCCAGCCGGCTGTTTTTCTGTCGGTATTCCTCAACTTTGTTTTTCAGATTATTGTACGATGAATACAACCTTCCGTTCATGCGTTCCAGCTTCTGTGATTCCGCATTGTATTTCTCAGCCGTACCCTTATACTCATCTGTCGATGCAGGATTTACATAGGCCCTTCCAGTTGCCTGCATCTCTTTCTGTTTCCGCTGTAATCTATCAATATCTGCCCAGATGCCATCCATCTGTTTGTCAAGCTCCTTAAGCGGTGCAGAATCTATTGAAAAGCCCATCTCCAGCCATTCACGCTGTTTTGTCTCAACCTTTTCAAACTCATTTTCCAGCGCTTTCATGTCGTCTTTGAGCTTTTTGTATTCCTCTGTCTCAATTCTGACTTTGCTCAGTTCTTCCAGCTTCGATTTTAACTCTGACACTTTACGTTCCTGCTTCTCGTAGTTCTGATACAGGTCCGTTATTGCTGTTATCTGCCTCTGGAAAGAACTTTTTGCTGAATCACCCATCTTCGATACCTGTGCGGATATTCTGGTCATTCCAGCCTTCACAGCGTTCATTCCTTTCGACACACCGCCGGTATCTATTCTGGTATCAATGATAATTGAACCATCTGCCATGTTATATCTGCCTCCAAACTATTTGAGGTTAAGCATCTCATTCAGCGTATCCTTGTACGCCTGCTCCTCTTCGCTGAGACGCGTTTTTATATCAATAATATTCTTGTTTTCTTGATAAAATTTCTTTTCCCATTTGTCCAAGCGTTCACCCTTTGATTTTTTGGAGCGGATCCCGACAACTGTATTAAATAGACATTCCCCAGATTCCATAAAGTAGCCGAAAAACGTCCACCAGTGCATATATGGCACTGCTCTGATTTCTTTGCCAGCAACCTTATTTACAGCCGGAACAATCATGTCCCCGTCCTGTTCCCAGTCCATTAAACGGGGCTTCGGTTTGTTCGGGTCATCGACCTGTCCGCAGTCGATAAAGTCACAGGCTTTCTGACATGCTTCTGTCAGATCTTCAAAAGGAATATTCTGCCACTCTTCATACAAGATCTGTAACATAATAAATGTTTTTGCCTGTTGATCTAAATCTGGATCATTCATAGCAATAAGAATGTCAATAATTGCTCTAAAATCTGTTCTGATAGTGTAAGCCACCCCATTAATATTTAATGAGGTGGGCAGTTCATAAGCTCTCATCCAGTATATTTTTCAGTGTACTTTTTCATCCGCTCCTGCTGCGCCTTTTCCCTTGCATCCAGCTCTTTTTCGATGATTCCACCGATAACAGTAATAATCTGTTCCGCGAACATTTCCCCGCTGTCGAGAATGGTAAACGGACTGGTAATCTTGAAGAAGCTCTCGGATACAGGAGCACCAAACAACAGATCAATCTTTTCACCAGCTTCTTTTTCCAGATCCGGTAGAATTTCCTCGAAGTCTTTGTCCTTGATTTTGTCATTGATTCCTGTAAAGAAAGTTGCTGCCTCTTTATACCTCTTTAAAATACCTGCATCTGAAGGAATAAATCTGAACACGCCCAGATCATTTCCGTCTTGATCAGTAATCTGGTATGTCTTCGCACCGGTCTGAACTATTACTTTCTCCATTAATCCTCATCCTCACTTTCCTGTTCTTCTGCTTTCAGCTGTTCTTCCAGCTCGTTAAGTTCTTTGATATTATCCATGCATTCAATTGCTTTATCCGCTGTAGCTTTCATGGAATTACGTGCCTCATCGCTCTGCACGAAATCCGCATAAAGTTCTCCAATGTTCCCAATCGCATTAGCCAGAGAGCTAAACACGCCCTTCTGCAATCGCATTCTTTCCCTGTGCAAGCGTTGCTGATCTGAAATCTGTTTCTTTCTTCCCATGTCATTTTCCTCCGTTTTGCCTGTCATAAATAGCCGCCAGTTCACATACAATCACAAATAACAAAAGTGCAATAACTACCACCAATATCACCTCCGCGACAATGAAATATTACCTGTTACATATATTTTACCATCAAACCTGACCACAGTTGTGGTACATGTTTGCCCCATCTTGCACCGTTCAATCTGGCATGATATGATGCATTACAAGGGTGACCGCCCTCATTACTCTTTCATACTGGCAGCAGGATTATTTCTTTTGGATTTTGTTTCTAAATCCCTGACAACAACACAAAGAAGGTCCTCACACAACCGAGAATGATGATAATTCTTCCGTAACACTTCTAATTCTTTCATCATTCCCTGCCAGTATGTATCATCTTCAGGTCTGCCTGGCGGATACAGCCTTTTGTATAACCTCCAGCAGTCCGCGAAGATGTCATATATCTGCTTTAATTCTTCTTTACCATCCATTAGCTACTCCTCCGGCATGATATACGCTTTTTCTCCTGCTGCATACTTTTGAAACATATCATTCAACACTTCTTTTGCTCGTTCTGGACTTGCATATTCCGCAATACCAAAATCACCCTCACAAATACGATTCTTGCTTACATAACTGATATACGTCATTTTAAAATTTAAAACTCTTGTTTTATCCTGTGTCATTATTTTCATAATTATTGTCCTTTCTGGCGGATTACCGCCTATAATTATCGTTTCCCCTATGATTAAGTTACTCCTCTGTATATTTCACTAATTCAGCTCCAAACAAAACTGAATCAACATATATTTTTACAACGTTTCCTGCTTTATTTACAAGCTTCATAGTTACATTCAGCCCCCTTGAATCTGATTTCACTTCATCTACTGTAAATCCTTTCAAACTTTCTAAATCAGCTACTGAATATACCGACTGTTTCTTTAATTTTTTTGACATATATTTTTCCCTTTCCGGCGGTAAGCCGCCTATAAAATTCGTAGCTACCAAAGCTACAAAAACAACAGCTACAATCTTCCCAAAGAGTTTAAAGTTATATATATACTCTTTTATACCTATATTCTTATATTTATATAATTCTTTTGATATAATGTAGTCTTTGTAGTTATTGTAGAAAGCCTTGTAAATACTGGTTTAAGCAAGCTACAATCTAACTACAAAGTCAGCTACATTCTTCTTTAAGCTTTCAATCAAATGGTATTTCCATCTGTTCTTGCCGTGATATTGGAACAAACTCAGAAAAGTTTGTAGCCTTTTCATTCTCAGTTTGTAGCACCGTTTTTTGGAATCCGCGCTGTTTACCATATCCTTCAAAATTACGCGGACTCTTCAGTTTTTTCCATCCTGGTACTTTAGCAATAATATCATTAATCTCTGTGATCTGATATTTTCTAGGCGATACGTTTTCCCCTAACGCTTTTTCCCATATTTCCCTAGCACATACCTGTGTTTTACCTTCCAGGTATTCCTGAATAATCCCCCGCTTGCCATCATCCGCCATATTCGCCTCTTGAAGTTCCTTTGCCTCTTGCATATATGCTTCTGGAAGTATCAGCTGTGGCTTCTCATTTTTCCAAATATGTACAGCCTCGGCCCAAGCCAGCTTGATTGTATCCATGATTTCTGGCACAAAAAGACTTTTTGATGGTTTCTTAACGCCTGTCTGGACAATTAGGAAACGCCTATTTCCCGTTTCATCCTGTAGGAAATCATCTTTATTGGTAGTTCCGGCGAATACACACTGTCTGTAAAATGTGTCTGCCCGCCGCTCATAAGGAATCCTGTATTTATCCTGCGTTGCGGTCAAAAACCTTTTTACACTCTCAACGCCTCCAGCCGTCCGAGCCAGTGACTTTAATTCAGCGAGCTCAATGATCCATGATCCTGTAAGGGACTGCACCGCCTTGTCTGAATCCAAACTATCCAGGGAATCATTAAACCAAGAATCATCCATTGCCAGTTGCTTTAAAAATGTACTCTTGCCAATGCCCTGTGAGCCCTGTAAAATGATTGTATAATCAAATTTACTTCCGGGTTTATACACTCTTGAAACAGCTCCTAACATCCATAAGCGCATTACCTGGTATGTATAATCAGAATCCTCTGCTCCAAGACATTCCGGCAGCAGGCTTCTTATATGCTCTTTTCCATCCCATGTAAGGGAATCCAGCAATTCTCTTACCGGATGGAACTTATTACGCATAGAAACATTTTTCAATGCATCTGCAAAGTCCTGTCGGCTTTTAAGCCCATAGTCAGCCTGTATCAGTGAAAACAGGGCTGAATCATCATGACTACTCCAAGCTCTACAATTGTCCTCTTTTTCCCAAGGCACATTACCACACAAATAAAGTTGCTGTGCAAATTCATTAAACCGTATTTTCCCAGCAAAGCGGTCATCTTTATCCATGACGATTTCAAAATTATGTACAAATTGTTTTACACTTTTTATATTCCCATCTTTATCATGGTTACAATCAAGGAAGTTAAGAACCCATTCCGGATTTCCAATAACATCATCTTTGTTTTCTCGTGTAGCAACTCCTTCAGAATCTATATGAATAGGCTTTCCCTTATCATATTTAGTAGCACTCGATACAATGATCCTGACCTCTTGTTCGGTCAGCGGCGGCGAGCAGGATGATTCATTTTCTGCCATAGTTGCAGCAAAGACCGACTGATCGGACGCTCCTTTCGCCTGCATCATACACGCAAAACGAAAAAGCATCTGATTCCTTTGCCCTGCGGCCACGATATTTGGCATGGTAAAAGTTGTACCTTGCTTCTGATCGTCATGGTTCAAGAAGTATTCTACATTGTTATCGGCCTTTGCAATTTCAAATTCATCCGGTGAATATTCCCATTCATACCGATTGCCATTCTTATGTATTGATGGAGGAGCTACTACATACCCGCCATTTCCGCGAATATCTACACCATCAATAATTCCGGCTCGGTTCTTTATTTTGCCATTTCCACGATAGTATAAATGGTATCCGCCACGTCCCGTGATAGCCGTCCATGTTTCTGGGAAATCACCGTGTTCGCGCTGCCAATCTTCAAGCGAATGGTAGCCATCTATTCCACAATCTTCGTCAATGTCCAAATCAATGACAAAAACATTCTGGCTAACTGAGCCAGTCGCAAGACCTATGTTTGCATTTGGATATTTCTGCCACCAAGCTTTTATTTGAGCCGCATCAGTCGTGGCATCCTTGCATCCATTTCTGGTAAGTGGTACCTTATCACGATATTTCAATGGAAAAACAGCAAATCCTTTTTTTGCGTACTCAATGGCGGCATCGTACATGCTTGGATACTCGCTCATTCTTCCAACTCCTTCAGCGAACATTTAACGTCTTTTATTCTTCGTACATTATCTTTACCCGACAACAGGTTTTCATATATTCCCATAGAATCACCGCCTTATTCAGAATATTTTGCGATAATGTACTTATAAAATTTCTCTGGATTCACTCTCACAGTCCGCCCGATTCGGATTATTGAATTCGACTCTTTTGCCAGCCGCATAACTGTATTGATACCAAGATTACTATCTTCTGCCATTTGATGATAAGTAAAAAATTTTCCCTGCAGATTATTAGATTTTAATGGATTCATAAATTATTCTCCTTCCGTTCAATCAATAATTTCAGTTATATCTGTGTTTAAAGCTGTAGCAATACGTCCTGCTACAATCGGAGTCACATTCTTGCTGTTCAGAATCACATTCAATCTTCCCCTACTTACTCCTGCCCTCTTTGAAATTTCCGTCTTTGTCACTGCTTCTCTCGCCATAGCAATTTCGAATTTCATCTTATTAATCGTCATTCAACTACCTCGCTTTCTTTAATCACTATTGTGTTTACACTATATCACTAATGTGTTTTAACGTCAATAACAAAAGTGATTGTCAAACACATTTTGATGTGATATAGTACTATCAAAAGGTGGTGAACAAAATGTTATATTGTAAACATCCAAATAAATTAGCTCAACTCCGTCAAAACGCTCATTTATCTCAAAAACAGTTAGCTCAAAAATTAGGTGTATCGCAAGCATCCATTAACTATTGGGAGAATGGTCAACGTACCCCTTCTGTTAAAGCAGCCCAAAAAATATCAGATTATTTTAAAATGCCAATATCAGAAATATTTAGCCCGTACAAAGAGGAAATTAACATCACCAATATTGTTAACGCTGCTGAAAAGTTTGCAACTTCGCGGAAAACTAATGATGATATATCATCCATTATTTTTACTTCAAAAGAATACTCTATGCAGGAACTTCAAAGTATACAAGACTATGCCTCCTTTCTAAAATCGCAACGAAATCTTAAATAGTCACAAATCGTAGAAAATTTGTCTATATTCGTTTTGTGTTATAACCATTATCTTCGTCTGGTATTATCGTACATTATCTTTTGCAGTTTTATAAGTCCTAAACAATACACGTTTAAAGGAGTTTTGTATGAGTAACGGTTTTAAAAACACGTTTGGTCAGAGATTAGAATATCTCATGCAAGCATCGGGAATAGAAATCACTAAAAAAGGAGCTAATGCTGAACTTGCAAGAAATATGTTATCAAAGGGATGTCTCCCTTTTTACGTTAACAGTGATTTTAAAAAGAGTTGTGAAAGTGCTCGAAGCCGAATTGAAAATCACAGAAAAACTGATTTTGCTACCAGCATAGAAGGTAAATGGTTAAAGGCCTATTGCGATTACTTTAAATGTAGTGCAGATTATCTATTTGGATATATTGATTACCCCAGTCACATTGAGACAGATATAGCCTCTGTAACTGGTCTAAATTCTACTGCAATTAAAATATTGGAAAAATGGCATCATATTGGTTCCCTTAAAGGGCAAGATTATTCATGGGCGCGCAATTGTACGCGTGCTATCAATGATTTGTTGGAGGAAGATATCTGGTTCTCGCATGAAGTTTTACTTCCAATTGCAGATTACTGTGTTAAGCGTCATCGATATGAAGAACCAGCTCTTTCAGATCATGAGCGGACTAAAGCATTAAAAGATTTCCGATTAGCTCTTTTTACTGCAAGTGAAGGCCTAATCTCCTGCATAAAAGCCATTTATAAGAAAGAAAAATAAAAAAGCACCCAATACCTCTCCTGATTCCCCTTAAGCAGATCCAGTCATTTACCTTGTCTGCTTAAGAGGCATCAAGCCATAGGCATTGAGTGCTTTATTGTATGTTCGATATTCTTTTTATAAGGAAAACACAGGTTCCGGACAACCGATCATAATTTTCCGTCGATATTGCCATCATATAATTCAAATTTATATTTCTGATGCAATAAATTATCTGTACGTCCATCTTCAACTTTTGCAGCAAATAGTTTCAATGGCTTAATATAAAATTTATAGGGACTATAGAGTGCTTGATATGAAACGTACAGTTCTCCAGTTTCCGAGTGACATACAATTTCATGTACATAATATAAATTCCCCTTAAAATGTTTATATGGTCTTTTTTCTAAAATTTCATGCATATTTACGAATCCTTTCTTACTACATAAACAACATATTGAATCATTATTATCAAACCAATCAATACTGCATTAATCAAATTGGGAAAAGAAAAGAATTCATAATTCTTTAAAATATTAATCTGCAATGCTTCTTTCAAATAAGTGCCAATATAACCACCCACTAAATTGAGGATCATTACCAATACAATCGTATTTATCCCTATTACTTTTATCTTCTTCTTCTTTTGTTCTTTTCTTATCTGTTTTTCTACTTCTTGTAAACATTCTTCAATTGTTTTATCCGCCTCTTCGACAGAAATCTTTTGCGCAATTAGAATATTATTGAAGTCGTCAATTTTCTTCCTATTTGGCTTTTTTCCATCATGTAATTGCTCATATTGCTCTATGTATTCTTTAACTTTTTTATCATGAATACACTTTATAAGCTGCGGACGTATCTCGTGTAATATTGCTCTTAAAGAATCTATACTCTCCATTTATTTTAATCCCAAATTTCTTTTTTGTTCATCAGACAAAATATCATCAATTGATTTCTCGTTATCTCTTAATCTTTGTTCAAAGAAATTACTTATGCTACCTTTATCTTTCAACTGATTATATTCTTGAAATTCTCGATCCAAATAAAGCTTCGCTACCTCTCCACCTTTTTCTTCCTGATACTTTGCATCTTCTTTCTTACTATAATCAATATTAGCCTCTGGTTCAACATCAACTAAAATAAGCTGGCATATTCTCATTCCACTATGTATAACTACAGAATTTGGATTCATATTTTTTATAGTAATTGTCATCTGCCCATGATAACCTGGATTAACATAGCTGCTCGCGCTAACATCTAAACCCACTCTTGCTAAGCTACTTCTGTTTTTTACAAATCCACTTATACTTGCAGGTAATTGAATTGTTTCACGAACAAATGCAATAATAAAATCATTAGGTTTTAATGTATACTGCTCAATTTCTCGTTCTTCATATATCTCCTGTTGCTCATCATATACATTTACTGCATTTTCAATTCTGTTGGGTATCTTAATTTTTTTTCCTAATGTCAGATCAACAGAGGCAGGTTGTACGTGATCATATATAAATGGTGAAATAATAATACTTTCATCATAAATTTTTTCTATAATTCGCGCATCAGATAATACTCCCATTTTTTTCCTCCTCTATCAGATACTATCTATTATACTCTTTAACAACCAAAAATCAAATCTTTTATATTTTAAAATACCAGCATTTCTTTCTGCCTATCAATATTAAATATATCTTTTCTTTATTATAACCGAACCACCATATCTTTTCTATTGGTTTCTCACATTCTGCACCATCTAAATCACCATGTAGCAAAACATCTTCACTTTCTCACCGGGGTAAAAAAACGGGGTAAATCCGAAAATGCCTCCTCTTTATGTCCCTTAATTGCGCACAATTTTGTATACAATATTAATTTCAAAGGTAAAAAGCAATAAAAACGTGCCTGATATGGACACCTTACCAGAGAAGAGCGATCATTATGAGTACTTATGAAGAATTGCAAATTATACTTGCAACTGCTTTGCTGATCGTTGCGATTTTGACTTATACACATAAAAAAATAGCCGTCCTGTTCTTTGGCGAGAATGGCAGCTATTTTTTACTAATCTTATTTCGCCGGGTCGGGTGATCTGCACTCACCTTCCGGCTCCCTTGTTAAGTATATTATGCGAACTGCAAAAATATTTGTAAAATCGTATTTTACCAACACATATCTATTGCGTTTTCATACCCCACATTTTACCCCAATTTTCACCCCACAAATCCGTAATTATTTTATCGACAGGAGATAAAACAATATAAATGTTGATGAAACCATTTTTATAAATTTATCTAATAAAATCAAGGTTTTCCGGCATTATAAAAATTGCTTGATAACATTAGATAAAACATGATAACGCTTGTCTGATAATCTTCTAAAATTTCTAAAATAAATATTTATATTTGTTGAATAAACTTTATTCTTCGTGATTACAATCTTCTGTCAAATATCTTTTTATGCTTTTCGCTTATCCAGCTTCCTGGAGAGCATCATGCCAAGTCCCTGCAGAATCTGCACAAGCACTACCAGAATTACAATCGTTATGATCATGATGTCTGTCTGATAGCGGTAATATCCATAACGAATAGCGATATCTCCAAGTCCGCCGCCACCAACAGTTCCTGCCATAGCGGAATAACCAAGAATTGTTCCGACGGCGATTGTTACTCCGACAAGAAGAGAAGTTCTTGCTTCTGCAAGAAGAACTTTCCAGATGATCGTCGGTGTTCCTGCGCCCATGCTGACTGCTGCCTCGAGTACTCCCGGTTCCACTTCTTTCAGCGAAGATTCCACCATACGGGCAATGAACGGAGCCGCTGCAATCACAAGCGGTACGATCGTTGCACTGGAGCCATAGCTCTGTCCCACGATCAGTTTGGTCAGTGGAATCACAAGAATCAGGAGAATCAAAAACGGAATACTTCTGAAAATATTCGTGAGCACATCCAGTACTTTGTAAACAACTGCATTCGGATGAATCCCCTCTTTGTCTGTTACTGCAAGAAGAATTCCCAGCGGAAGTCCCAGCACATATCCGAAAAATGTGGATACAAGCGTCATATACAAAGTATCTCTGGTTCCTTCCAGCAGCATTGTAATTGTTGTATTATCCCACATCAGACTTCAACTCCTCTACTCCCATATTTGTATCTTTCAGATACTGAATCATCTTATCTGCAACTTCCTCGATCTCGGGAAGCTGCAGGATCATTTCACCTTCTGCTGCTCCACCAATATTCTTGGTATCAGCATACAGAATATTGACCGGCGTCCGGTAGGTCAGTACCAGATTGGCAATGACCGGTTCAAAAGAAGATTTATCCCGGAAAGTTACACGAACCAGACGTTTGCCTTCCATTTTCTGAATCTGCGTTCTTTCACTGAATACCAGTCGGCGTGCCGCTTCTGTCTTCGGGCTTCTGAACAGTTCTTCTACTGTTCCGGATTCTACCAGTGTTCCACTCTCCAGAACAGCTACACGATTGCAGATTTCCTGTACCACACTCATTTCATGTGTGATAACTACGACAGTGATTCCATAATCACGGTTAATCTCTTTGATCAGTTCCAGAATTGCTTTTGTTGTCTGTGGATCCAGTGCACTGGTCGCCTCGTCACAGAGCAGGATTTTCGGATCACTTGCCAGAACTCGTGCAATTGCAACACGCTGTTTCTGACCACCGGAAAGCTGTGATGGATAAGAAAGAGCTTTTTCTTCCAGTCCTACTACTTTCAGATATTCCAGGGCTTTTTTACGTGCTTCTTTCTTACTGATTCCCGCAATTTCCATCGGAAAACACACATTATCAAGAGCAGTTCTCTGCATGAGCAGATTAAAATGCTGGAAGATCATTCCTATATTCTGACGCTCCTTACGGAGTTCTTTTTCAGAAAGTTTCGTAAGATTCTTACCATTCACCCGGACAGTTCCGGATGTTGGTCTTTCCAATAGATTCAGACATCGCACCAGTGTACTTTTACCCGCTCCGGAGAGACCGATAATGCCGAAAATCTCTCCCTTTTCTATGGAAAAACTGATGTTTCTGGCCGCCTCTACCGTCCCGTTTTTTGTGGAAAAGCTTTTACAGAGGTTTTCTACCTGTATCATCGGTTCCATTTAAACTGTTCCCCCGTTCCCTTGAAATATCTGTGTTACAACTTATTCATCAATACTCCCAGCCGTATTATTCTGCAGCTTCTTCTGTAGACTCTGTTTCTGTGTCTGTAGTAACATCTGCTGTTTCTTCTTTATCAGCATCTGCATCTGCGGAATCTTCAAAAGGTATAACTGCTCCGTCATACTTCTCATTAATAAAGTCTTTGATCTCATCGGATTTCAAAGTATCTACCAGTGCTTTGATTGCTTCACTCTCTTCATTTCCTTCTTTGACCGCGATTACATTTACATATGTTTTTGCTGCTTCAGAATCAGATGTCTCATGAGCGATAGAATCTTTGGATACGGAATATCCTGCCTGCAGAGCATAGTTTCCATTCAGCACGACAAATGCGACTTCATCCTTAACACGGGAAACCTGTGCAGCTTCCAGTTCTTCGATCTTGATATTCTTCGGATTTTCTTCAATATCTTTCACAGTTGCTTCCAGTCCGGCTCCGTCTTTCAGTGTAATCACACCGTTATCCTGGAGAAGAAGAAGTGCTCTCGCTTCGTTTGTCGTATCGTTTGGAACTGCAATGGTATCACCATCTTCCAGTTCATCCAGTGATTTCTTTGTTCCAGGATAAATTCCAAATGGTTCATAATGGATACCACCTGCATTTACCAGATGTGTTCCCTGCTCTTCATTGAAATTGTCCAGGTATGGGATATGCTGGAAATAGTTTGCATCAAAATCACCGCTTTCTACTACCAGGTTCGGCTGTACATAATCGTCAAATACAGTTACTTCAAGATCCCAGCCTTCTTTTTCAAGGATTGGTTTTGCTTCTTCAAGGATTTCTGCATGTGGTGTAGCGGATGCTGCTACTTTAATGGTTCCTTTTTCTGCATCAGCGCTTACCAGAACGCCGTTTGCTGTGATTGCTCCGATTGCCAGTGCTGCTGCAAGTGATACTGTGATAATTTTTGTGTTTTTCATAATAAATTCCCTCTCTTTTCTCGTTCTATTTAAATTTTCTTATATTTTGTTTTATTTTTCTCTATCCAATTGTATTCTATATTCAGTTGTAAATTCGGATTACCTGTCAGATAAGCTTAAAAAGGCAATAAAAAAACAGGAACCCATGTCGGATTTTCCTGTTCATGTAATCTACATTGTATCTGATCGATACATTTATATTCACATTCTTGACATCTTATTCAGACTGCATTACTCTGATCCGCTGATGCCACAGGAAGTTTCCGATACATTAAAGCACAGTTAGACATACACATGTACATTCGCATTTCCTTATCCATCATACACATGACATTTCTCTGTTCTGCATTCTTTGTAAACATGATTCTTCCTCCTTGATAGTTTTCTCTCGGTTTTAATCTCCTATCTTTCCGATAGGTTTAATATACTACTACTTTTTGGATATGTCAACACCTTTTTCAACTTTTTGTTTTCAGCAGTTTTTCCATGCCTGACATTACTGTGCATACGTTCACAGTAACTGCTTGACACTATTTTTCTATAATGATAGGATACTCTTAAATGGCTGGTTACCAAGTATCAGTCATACTATAGTAAACAATATGAATCAACAGATAACAGGAGAAATATATATGCAGAAAAAAGCAATCATCGCCATGAGCGGCGGAGTTGACTCCAGCGTAGCAGCCTACCTGATGGTTAAGGAGGGCTACGACTGTGCCGGTGCGACTCTGAAGCTTTATGATAATCCACAGTGCAGTTTCCCGGGACACCGTGCCTGCTGCACCCCATCTGATACTGAAGATGCCAGAAGCGTTGCCGCACGACTTGGAATGCTCTATTACGTCTTCCCAATGCATGATGAATTCCGTCACAGCGTCATTGACAAATTTGCCGATACTTATCTGCACGGTGGCACACCGAACCCGTGTATTGACTGTAACCGTTTTCTGAAATTCTCTGCCCTTCTCGACAAAGCAAGAGAACTTGGCTGTGAATACATCGCAAGCGGACACTATGCACGTCGTGAACAGGATCCGGAAACAGGACGTTTTATTCTGAAAAAGGGCCTCGATCCGACAAAAGATCAGAGCTATGTTCTCTACGCCATGACGCAGGATCAGTTGGCGCATACATTGTTTCCACTTGGCAGCTACACCAAAAAAGAGATTCGTCACATTGCCCAGGAACAGGGCTTTATCAATGCAGATAAACCGGACAGTCAGGATATCTGCTTCGTACCGGACGGAGATTATGCTTCCTTTATTGAACAGTATACCGGACAGTCTTCGGAACCTGGTGATTTCGTAGATAAAGAGGGCAACGTACTCGGCAAACACAAAGGTCAGATTCACTATACAATCGGTCAGCGCCGCGGTCTTGGAATTTCTGCACCGGAATCCCTCTATGTATGTGGCAAATCCCTGGATTCCAACAAGGTTATCCTTGGCGGCAAACAGGATCTGATGAGCACCTGCTGTTACATCAACGACATTAACCTGATTCCATGGGATCATCTGGACAAGCCGATCAAATGCAAAGTCAAGACACGCTACCGTCAGCCGGAACAGCCTGCAACTGTAGAACAGCTTGGTGATGATCTGCTCAAGATCACATTCGAAGAACCACAGAGAGCAGTTACTCCGGGACAGGCTGCTGTTCTCTATGATGGAGACATGGTTCTCGGTGGAGGAACGATTCTTCCAGAAGGACTTGCCTCTACAAAAGGTTAAACACCTATTGCTGACATATTTTTGGACACGTTAACTATAGTGTCTATTGCACACAAAAATACTTTGTGTTTAAATGAGAAGTAGATAAAATACAGACGGTCAATGTATTTTTTCCGTCTGTATTTTTTTGTATATTCTTATATATTGAAGGGATGACAAATGACAGCAAAAACTTCTCGTATTATTATAAAAACATTCGTTAGAACTGCCTTAAAAGATGCTGATGAATCACCAGAACGTTGTACCAGAAATCTTGTGGATATGGCTCTTCATTTTTCCAAGGGGCGTTTTCAGCAGGAGTTTTTTGAAATGGCAAGAGCTATGCTGAATAACGACAACAGTCCCTACTATCCACTTATAGAAGATACTCTCCGACATATGGACAAGGAAAAACTGATCGAATTTGGCATGAATCTTGGATATAACGGCTGCACACAGGGGGCACATATCGTCCGTAAGATCAAGCGAACCGAAAATATCAATGTCCCGTGGCTTTTTTTCTTAAATATTGATTCTTCCTACGCAGATCTGCACTCCCGTTATCAGGCCATCTTTGACCAGGGTAAAGAACTTGGAATCTATGTTTATTGTCTTTACACTGATGGAGATCCGGAAAAACTTCTTCCTCTTATAGAGCATAATCCGGACTGTGCTATGATTCTGTTATGTAATTCTGCCGCTATAACAGAAGACTTTGCAAAAGCTGCAGAATCTCTGAATAATATGCTGATCGGAGTTGCATATGATGACAATACAGATACTGCCTGCCTTGTACTACGAGATCACCGTCTTCTGTATTCCATCTATCGGATGTATACAGATACTGAAAGCGATGAGATCCTGTCCGGTTCCTATGCCCGCTTCGCTGAAGAAATGCATTGCCCGTTTGTCACAGTCCTTGCCGATCCCGGTTGCAGCGCATCCGTCAGAGAAAATGTCTACAAGGCAGTGGTTGGTGCCCGTGTTGCTCAGAAATACCGTACCATTCCTATTGATCTGTTTTATGATATCGAACGGATCGGAAATATTATTTCACCACCTTCAAGCATAATTGGTTTTAAACCAGATGGAAGCATCTACAATATTGGCAGCGATGGAAATCCTCTGGAGCACAATATTTTTAATGAATCTCTCAGAGATATCCTGAAGGAATCATTCTCGATAAATCAGGAATCATAAGAAAAAAGCAGTCTCACAAAAGATTACCATGATATTTTCTGGTAAATCCTGTGAAACTGCTTTTTATTATTCGTTCTCCATTCTTTCCTGCGTTATTGCAACAACCTTGATGCAGGATTTCATCATATTCACAAATTCTTTTGGCGGCATCGGTTCTTTCTGCGAGATCCATCGGCCAAATGCACAGATTACTGCATCACAGAAAAAATTCACATAAAATTCCGCATCTGTTTTTTCTCCAAGAATTTCACGGATATCTTCTTCCATAAGGGGACTCACAATATCCCTGAAATGATTAATAAAAGAATTCTGATCTTCTACTTTCATTACCTTCCTGTAAAAATCTTTATTTTCATAAAAATAATCACAAAGATGAAGTACACTGTCCCATCCGATCAGATTTTCTCCAATCTGCACATGACTCAGATATTCCACATCATAAATCCAGTTCACCAGATCAAATTTGTCTTTGAAATGATAATAGAAACTTTTTCGGTTCATATTACATTTTGCACAGATATCTGAAACAGTAATCTTTGCAAAAGGTGTCGTTTCCATCAGTTCCTTCAGTGCTGATGCAAGTGCACTTTTTGTAATATTGGAATCAGCCAACTTCCTTTCCTCCCCTTTTATCTATCCACGATCAATTAAGTCAGGTTACATATCTGCTGCAAACAATGCCGCTCCCAGTGCACCGCAAAGCTGAGATTTTGGACTGATCACCAGACTGGTGCCAAGTCTTTCTTCAAGAGTCTTTACAAGACCTTTGTTCTGCGCTACACCACCAGTCATCATATATGCTTCCTCTCCACCCACACGTTTAACCAGAGATGCAGTTTTGGCCGCAACTGCTTTATTCAATCCATGTACGATATCATCTGTATGTTTATTCTGAGCAATCAGCGAAACCACCTCTGATTCTGCAAAAACCGTACACATACTGGAAATTGTAATGTCTTCCTGATAGGAAAGTCCCACCTGGCTCAGTTCATCCAAGCTCATTTCCATTGTCTTCGCCATCATCTCCAGGAATCTTCCTGTACCTGCCGCACATTTATCATTCATAACAAAATTCTTCACAGATCCATCTTCGTTCAGTCGAATCACTTTGCTGTCCTGACCTCCGATGTCCACAACTGTACGTACACGCGGATCCAGAAAATGAGCACCCCTTGCATGACATGTAATCTCTGTGATACTCTTATCTCCATCAGAGATTGCAGTTCTTCCATAACCGGTAGTTACCACTGCATCCAGATCCTCTCGATTTAACTTTGCCTGTTTCAGTGCTTCCTCAAGCGCTCGCTCCGCACCATTGGCTGCCCCTGCCCCTGTTGGCATGATCACGCTGGAAATGATTTCTCTGTTTTTATCCAGGATCACCACATCTGTACTTGTTGATCCACTATCGATCCCGGCATAGTATCCTTTTCCCATGACTTTCTCCTTTTTTGTCTCATCCTGAATCCCAAGGCTTTCTGCAAATGCCTCCAGCCTGGTACTCAACTGTCCACTGCTCTGCAGTGTAAAATCCGACTCAATCTTGAGCAATGGAACATCTGTATGTCCCTTAATATCTGCATATTCAAAACTGTAAAAATCACAGAATTTAACCGTATGATAAATGATTCCTTTCAGGCTTGGATCCTGATACAATACTTTACGACCTGCATGATCCATCATTCGCATACACGGTATCTGGTGAAGCAGTTCTCCTGCATACCATTCCATCAGTGTGTCAAAATCCATTTCCTCTGTCGGTAAATTTTCACCAACAGAACGATTATATACACAGGTCTCATTCACAACAGGAAGAGGCATGGCAGCCTCTGTCATTTGAAATAATTCCTGTCCCATACGTGCGCCCAAAACAGCAAGATGAGGCTTTTGTATTCTCTCTTTCGGCTGAAATGCTTCAAGAAAAACCTTCTTATCAAAAGATTTTTCTTTATATGCCCCATAAGTCTCCGCAAGTTCCTTTAACTGGGCTGCAGTACGCTCCCGACTGCATTCTATATCACAGTGAAGCATATCAATCATATACAAAAAATCCATCTGTCCGCTATCTTTTAGTATATCATAAACACTACGAATTGTATCGCAGCAATTTACAAGTACCAGTTTTTTAATATTTCCCGCCAGTACTTCTTCCAGAACCGATTTGCCAAATCCACAGATATTAGGATGTGCCACCTGCTCTGCCCTGTCAAAACCTTCCGGCATTTCATTCAATATTTCACAGTCTCCACCCAGCGCCCTCAGAAGTTCTACTGGTGTATACTTACATACATAATATGTCTTACTCATGATCAAAATCCCCCAGCATTTCCAGGAAGGCTCCCAATCTGGTCGATGTCTGGCCTTCTCCTCCATGACTACGGTCACAACCATCCCCATCCAGGATCAGCATAGGTATACCAGCTTCCTCAAATCGCTTTTTGGCAATTCTTGAACCGCCAAGGGTATGTTTGCAACCCCAGTGATTAAACCAGACTGCACCGTCTGCGCCTGCCTGTTTCGCATGATGGATACCTGCCTCAATTCGACGTGAGATTGGTCCATTAAGCGCATGATATACCAGTCGCATCGCCATTTCTTCGTATGGGTCTTCAGAATGAACGGACAGATCCGCAACCTGAGACAGTTCACACCCTACGATCTGTGCACTGTCATTCAGAAGAAGCGCTTCTTTCACTGCATCAGACCAAAATGGAATGGTATGCATCCAGTAAATGTGTTTTCCTTTTTTAGGCGGTGCATTCTTTATATCTTTAAGTAATTTCTCTGTATATAACTTTTCTTCTTCCGTACCAAGAAGGATGTTATTGGTCATCCCACTATACAGTGGCGATACCAAATCAGAAGGAATAAAACGATCCGCCCTTGCACTTTGAAATTTTTCGAATTCTTCCAGTGTTTCCCGACCTCTCGCAACTCTCTCAGCCAGCAGATCTTCATCAATTAATCTGCCTGTCGTTTGTTCAAGAAATCTCTTTAAAGCCCTCAGCTGTGCCGCTACATAAGCTACATTTGACGCTGTCTGTCTGGATGGCACATCAATCGAAAAGACCGGCACATGATAAAATTCTGCCAATCTGTGAAAAGTAAGAAGATTTGCATCGCATGCAAGGTTCGTATATACAATGCATTTCGGTTTTGGCAGAAGCCCTTTCTCTGCTGCTCCAATAAACGTTTTGTGATAACTGCAGAGAGTCTCTGAAAGCCCTGAGTCTTCTGCATTCTGAAGAAATGCACGCTCTGCCTGAGATGCAGTCAGATAACAAGAAAAGCTTTCCACATTATATGGATATAATCCTGCCTCCTGTATCAGCTCACATGGAGTGAATACACTTACCAAAACAGAACTTTCCGGATGTTTTAATGGCTGCAGCATGACATTCATCATTAACTTTGCAAGATATTGATCTGATGGATTCATTCGCTTCGATGGTGCCACGGTAAATTTCAGGTTTTCTGCCTCCCAGCCTGTTTTCAGAAGCCAACGTGCTCTTTCCGGGTGCCCCTCACACCATTTTTCCACATAATTTCCAAATGTCTTTATTACGTCCAATTTGGGTCTGACCGCCTTTCGATGTCTTTCATCACAGTATATAGCAAAATATTCCGGAATACAAGAAAAAAAGTCTGAAGTTGTTAACAAATTATCATTCTTAAATCCTCACATTTTTCACATTTTTACCAAAACAAAAAGCCCCAAACCCTGTAAAATCAAGGGTTTGAGACTTCTCTAAGCGTGCCGCAGACCGGAATCGAACCGGTACGGGTATCACTACCCACGGGATTTTAAGTCCCGGGCGTCTGCCAGTTCCGCCACTGCGGCATATTAAATTGAAAAAATGGGGCCTATAGGGCTCGAACCTATGACCCTCTGCTTGTAAGGCAGATGCTCTCCCAGCTGAGCTAAGACCCCACAAGGATTAAATAATCCTTTAACGACCCAGATCGGACTCGAACCGACGACCTTCGCCGTGACAGGGCGACGCTCTAACCAACTGAGCCACTGGGCCATATTTATTATTTATCTTATGAAATGGAACTGCTTTCAGTGGACCTTCGGGGACTCGAACCCAGGACCGACCGGTTATGAGCCGGTTGCTCTAACCAACTGAGCTAAAGGTCCAAAAAGCCGATGATCGGACTCGAACCGATAACCTGCTGATTACAAATCAGCTGCTCTGCCAATTGAGCCACATCGGCATTTAAGTGGATGGAGAAGGATTCGAACCTTCGAAGGCGGTGCCAACAGATTTACAGTCTGCCCCCTTTGGCCACTCGGGAATCCCACCAAGTGTTTACCTGACAATTAAAGATTATACGGCATTGTCAGGTAAATTGCAAGTGTTTTTTTAACTTTTTTTATATTTTTTTATGCCTGTGTTTCAACTTCCGTTTCAGGCTCAAATAATGCTTCGAATTCTGCGCGGTTAATGCGTTCTTTCTCTAATAATAATGCGGCACATTTGTGAAGGACATCTATATGTTCTTCAATCATTGCTTTCGCATCTTTGTAGCATTTATTTACAATCTTCTTCACTTCCTGATCGATCACAGTCTGTGTGTTTTCTCCGTATGGACGCTGCTGTCCAATTTCTTTTCCTAAGAAGACTTCGTCTCCTTCACCACTGTCATAATTAATCAGTCCGAGTTCATCTGACATACCAAACTTCGTTACCATAGCTCTTGCATACTGGGTTACCTGTTTGATATCCTGTGATGCACCGGTTGTGATGTCATCTAAGATCAATTCTTCGGCAATTCGTCCTCCGAGACTTACCATGATATCCTGAATCATCTTTCCGCGTGTCATAAAGACATTATCGTTCTCAGGAAGCGGCATCGTATATCCAGCTGCTCCTGTTCCTGTTGGAATAATAGATACAGTATAAACCGGACCTACATCTGGTAACAGATGGAATAAGATTGCATGTCCAGATTCATGATATGCAGTGATCCTTCTTTCACTTTCTGGTACCACACGACTCTTCTTCTCTGTTCCGATTCCTACTTTGATAAATGATTTATCAATATCTTCTTTCATGATATAGGCTCTGTCATCTCTTGCTGCCTGAATGGCTGCCTCATTCATCAGATTCTCAAGGTCTGCTCCTACAAAACCTGCTGTTGTTCTTGCGATCTCATGAAGATCAACATCATCTCCTAATGGTTTCTGACGACAGTGAATCTTTAAGATATCTTCTCGCCCTTTGACATCTGGTCTTCCAACGCCAACCTTGCGGTCAAATCGTCCTGGTCGTAAGATCGCTGGATCTAAGATATCCACACGGTTTGTAGCTGCGATCATGATGATTCCTTCATTCACTCCAAAACCGTCCATCTCAACTAACATCTGGTTTAATGTCTGTTCACGTTCATCATGTCCACCACCAAGTCCAGAGCCTCTTCGTCTTGCAACTGCATCGATCTCATCGATAAATACGATACAAGGAGAATGTTTCTTAGCTTCTGCAAATAAGTCACGTACACGAGCTGCACCAACACCGACGAACATTTCCACGAAATCAGATCCTGAAATGCTGAAAAATGGTACATTCGCTTCTCCTGCAACTGCCTTTGCAAGTAATGTCTTACCTGTTCCTGGAGGTCCTACAAGAAGGACGCCCTTTGGAATTCTGGCTCCGATCTTTATAAATCGTCCTGGATTCTTTAAGAATTCCACGACTTCTTCTAATTCTTCTTTCTCTTCTGTCAGTCCTGCAACATCGTTAAATGTTACTTTCTTACCATTTGGATTGGCAAGTTTAGCACGGCTTTTTCCAAAATCCATCATCTTGCCGCCACCGCCACCATTCTGGCGCATCATCATAACCATGAAAAATATGACAACTCCGATCGGTAGTACTACCCCGATCAGATTAGAGATCATATCCCCACTGTGATCGATTCCCTTAATACTGATCTTATTGGCAAGAGAGCTGTCAGCTTTCTTAATATCATTGATCGCCTGATTGACATCTGTAACTTCACAGCTCTTATAATCATCTTTTCCAAACTCTGCTGTGATCGTCCCAGTTGGTACTTCTTTATTCTGTTTAATAGTTACCGCAGTTACTTTGTCAGACTTTACATCCTTCATAAACTGCTGATAGGTGTAATCACCTGAACCTGGCTGGAACACGCTGATAAAATAATATGCTCCGATCACCAAGATCAGCAAGACTACTAAAAATCCACTGTTACTTTTCTTCGGGTTCAACGTTTAGTCTCCTCTCTACTCTTCCTCTGCTACTCCAATGTAAGGAAGGTTACGATATTTCTGTGCATAATCTAGTCCATATCCAACAACAAATTCATCTGGTACTTCAAAACCAATATATCTGACTGGTACTTCAACTTCACGACGATCTGGTTTGCTTAACAATGTACACAGATGAAGTGACGCAGGATTTCTGCTCTCAAGCATTGGTTTTAAATGATTTAAAGTCTTTCCTGAGTCAATGATATCCTCTACCACTAATACTTCTTTATCTAAGATTGGCTCATCTAAGTCTTTTGCGATCTTAACGATTCCTGAGGATTCTCTGGAATTTCCATAACTAGACACTGACATAAAATCAATTGTTACTGGAATCGTGATTCTCTTTGCCAGTTCACACGCAAAAAAAACACTTCCTTTTAAGATGGCGATCAGATGGATTTCTTTTCCTGCATAATCTTCACTGATCTGCGCTCCCATCTCCGCGATTCGTTTGTTTACATCTTCCTCTGAAATCATTACTCTGATATTCTCCATTGGAATCATCTCCTTCTCTTTTGAACTCAAGCTTTAAATAACGCTTGGTTGATTCTTTGATCTTATAATATTCGCTGATTCTTCTGCCAACGATCCATACAATATGACTGCCATCTGCCACCAATGGT
>OIDD01000055.1_pt1 | contig 74654 bp, 61 predicted proteins | sample 1606751 | NCBI WGS metagenome assembly OIDD01 (sample SAMEA3882544, study PRJEB24775) | human gut metagenome | biome: human-associated habitat; feature: intestine environment; material: feces | place: Netherlands | collected 2009/2010
TTCTTTAACTGAGTTAGGAAAAAGTTTTGTGCCAATTCTTCAAGATATGAAAAAATGGAGTGATATACATTTAATGTGATATTTAGGCTTGCTATGCGTAGTTTCTACGACAGCAAGCCTTTTCTCTTACTCTACAATCTTCCAGTTATCGTCCTTATGTAACACAAGGGTAGGATTTTGAGTAATGACCATTGCACCGCCCTTATCCACATGAACGGTCACGGTATAGTTTTCTATGACTGCCTGTGTCTGTTCTCCCTCTTTTACCTGCTGATCTACTTCGTAGGCAACGGTAAAATCGTTCGTTCCAGACTGCTCTACATTCCAGACCAGCACATTTGTAACGGTCGCACTGGTTGGTATGTCCGTTCTGATGGTATCAGCGTTCAAGTCCTGTAATTCTTTGGTAAGGTATTTACTGATTTCTGTTGTCCTTGCTTCAATGGCTTCCTTGCTTGTATCCCATGAGTAGTAGGCTTTCGCAAAGTTCTTGACGAAATTCTCAATACCGTTGGTATCGTTCAATCTTAACTGAATGATTTCTTTTTCATGTACCGTGTGGGTGTCAATGGCGGTAAAGTTCTTATACACACCAAAGCTGGTGCTTGCCAGAAGCACCGCCCACAAAAGCAGAACAGATTTCTTATGTGTCCCGACTTTCATGGTACGCACTTTCTTATTCTTAGGTGCTTTCTCTGTTTTTTCTTTTTTCTTAAACATATTTCAAGTCCTTTCTATTGTTTGATTCTTCCGGCACAAATGATGTGCTGTTGCCAGTAGGCAGAGGTCAAATCGGTATAGCCGATTGGATTTCCGGCATGATACATCTGATTGTTTCCCACATAGATTCCTACATGGGTAACATAGTCACTGGTATTGTAGGTGGAATGGAAAAAGACCAAATCGCCAGCCTGTGCCTGTGACAATGGGATATGCTGGGTTGCGTCATACTGTGCCTGTGCGGTTCGTGGCAGGCTGATTCCGGCTTTTCCGTAACACCACTGGGTAAGACCAGAACAGTCAAAAGAGGTGTTCGGGTTACTGCCACCGTAGACATACTTCCAGCCTTGATATTTCAACGCTTCATTCATAACAGCCTGTACCGTTTCGTTGCTGAACTGCTTCACGGTCAGATATTGGTTGACCAGCTCCACATAGAACATATTCCCGTAGTTATAACGCCAGCCACCATTTTTACTGACCGCTATTGGGTTCGTATAAGTTACTTTTGCACCGCCGGATTTATTCTTTGCGAAATTCTCTGCAAGGTTGAAGCTGTGCTTTTTCCCGTTCTTCGCCACATAGTCTGCATAGCCACCACCATAGTTATAAGATTGAATGACCACGTTAATGTCATTCATGCCTTTTGCTTTACAGGAAGAAAGCAGAGACGCAAAATATTTACACCCCTGCTTAATGGATTCTTCTGTACTTAGTGAGTTTGGCGGTAGTCCCAGACTTTCGCTGGACTGCATGACATCGGTAGCCGTACCGCCACTTTCCACCTGTATGATGGCAAGCAGGACGTTCACATACTCCGTGATACCGTTTTCTCTGGCGTATTTTTCTACCATCGGCTGATGTTTGAGGACATCGGCTGACAGGTTCATGCCAGAGTAGACAGTTGAATAACTGTTGGAACTGTCGTCATCTTCGCCGGAAATCAATATCCCGAAAAAGAGGACAATAGAGAAAAGGACAGGAAATATCGTACCTATGATAAGGATACGTTTTAATCTCATTTCTTCCGTCCTTTCTCTGGTTGCTTCGTAACAGTCTTACGGGCAGATTTCCCATTGACTTGTGTTTTCTGTACCGTAGATTTCTTATGATTGCTGATGGATTCCGCTACGTTTGTCTGGTTCTTTCTGGCAACCGATTTGACCTGTTGTTCCTGTCTGATATTGGTTCGGACAGTTTCTTTTCCAGCCTTGACTTCTGCATTTTTTATCACAGGAGAAGTAGCAGGACGTTTCATATCCGGCTTCGTAACTATATCGGTCTGTGCTGGTTTTGGAACAGGTGTGGCAACAGGGCGTTCATGGCTTCTGGTAGCTCCGGCTGTCGCTGATCCATTCGCATGAACTGTCTGCCTTGCTTCCTGTGCTTTCTGTAATTCCTGCTTTTTCTGTGAGATATTTTCCCTGTGCAGGTTGCGTTTCTGTGTACGCTGTTCCTGTCGGTTTTCCCGTTCTTCCACAACGCCACGCTTAAAGTCAGATACGTTATCCTTTGCTTTCTGTTTGGCAGAGTGGACAGCATAACCAGCCTGTGTCGGCAAGTCTTTCACATTTTCTTTCAGAGAAGAAGCACTGTCACGGACTTTATTTTTCGTATCCATCACAGCACCCACAGCAGAACCAACACGGCTTCCCATGCTGGCAGAGGTATTTTCCCGTTTCTTTGGCGGTTGGTTCGTTGCTGGCTTTCCGGCTCTGGCAATACTTGCACCTGCCACCGCACCTGCAACACTTCCAGCACCGACAGCTCTTGCAATTCGGCGTTCCATACGTCTTGCCCGATGTCGCATGAACACCATCGGTCTACGGAATATCCGGCGACCTATCTGCTGGCTGTCATTGGCATTCAGGCTGAACATACTCATTAGTTCTCCGAGCTTCATATAGATTCCGGCAAAGCAGATTATCTGCAAAAACGCCACCATGAAGAACGGATAGTCCGTGGAAATGTTGTAGAACATACTGGAAATCGAAAATGCTACGGTCACAATCAGAGTGATTCCGGCTCTTGTCATAATGGCATTGAACACACGGACAACTGCCTGTTTTGCCATGTTCTCATAGGTCGGTATCATGGACAGTAAAAAACTGATAGGTAGAAACATGGCATATATGATAAATAGTATCTGGGAAAATAACATCATGCCGGTAAGCAGGAAGATAAAGATTGTGATACCGAGATTGAAAATGAGCAGGAAGAACACCATGCCAAGACGGTTGACGACCTGTGGAATGGTAAGGTTGTCATTGTCGTTATCCTCAATCTCTGTTTTCACAACATTTTCCCTTGTTTCCCCATCTTCGTCTGACGGGCTGGAAGATACCAGAGCTTCCACACGGTCAGCCCCGATTTCTTCGGTATCGCTGTTCCCGAACTGCAACAACAGCCACGGTTTTTCTACCTGTATCGCAAACAGGCTGTCACGGATAAGGTCTACGCTGTCCTTGCCTTTGCTTTGTGAATCGGGGAGCATGATTTTTGTCCCCAAATCCAGAGAAGCGGTGCTGATGTCTGAACTGAAATCATTGATTTTCTGGATATAATTGGGAGCGTAAGCAATAAAGGACGCAGACACAATGAACACCACCACAAAGTTGATAACAGCGTGAAGTGCCTTGCTTGTTTCCCGTTTGAGAAGCCCTGTATAGGCGGTGTAAACACCTACAATCAGAATGATAATGAGCAGGAATCCCACATAGAACCCACTGCTGGAAAATCCGTTTTCGGTCACTCCGGCAAGTGTCTGGATACTTTTCCCGATACTGTCTGCCATGTCATTGATAAAGTCCAGCTTATACGCCTGTTGCACCACATATCCTGTGGCATTGCTAAGATACAGGCTGATTGTCCAGACAAAATTTGTGATACAGTAAAGCCCGTACTGCACCGATTTTCCAATGCCGTCCAGCCAGTTCCACGGTAGCCAAGACCAGCTATTGTCCACATAGAAATCAAGCTGATAATTGGAAAGCGGATACTTTGAATACAGGTTGTCTGCATTGACCGTATCATCGACCAGTCCAGACGCATGAGCTACCGTCCCAAGCAGGGACAGCAGTACCAGCGTAACGGTCACGGCAAGCAGTACCAGTTTCAGTACATGGAATACCTTTTCTCTTGTGATAGATTTTATCATTCCAAATCCACCTCACTTTTTATCGGCGGTCTGGTATCAAAGGCATGGAGCAGTTCTACAAAGACAGGGTGTATCTGTACCACACCGACACGCCCGTATAAATCCTGCATTAAGCATTGTCCGTTCTCCAAATCCCTCAACCGTTTCTGGTTGTTTTCGTCCTCACTGTCCAGCCCGAAAAACTCTAAGGTCTGCTTGATTTCATTGGTATCTGTGGAGCGGAAAGCAAACTTTAAACCGATGTTATTTTTCAGACTTTCTTTCGATACGTCCCCAGAGGATTGTGTCACGAAATAAACTCCGGCGTTCATGGCTCTACCAGCACGCACCAGCTTGTTTGAGAGTGTTTCTCCTTGTGCCACATTTAAGAACGCCCATGCTTCGTCCAAGTCTACAATTTTAAAAATACTTCGGTCACTGTGAATAAAGTCAAGGGCAAAGGTACTGATAACAATTAAGATGGATACCGACAACAGCTCAATGGTCGTGTATTCCTCAAAGGTGGTATCCTTATCCGGCAGAACCAAATCTGCAACCTGTATGATGTTGAGCTGGTTATCCAGACTGATTGCATTTTCCACCGAACCGTCCGAGAACAGGAGCTGTGCAAAATCATAGTCCGTAAAACTTTCGATATGGTCTGCAATGTTACGGGATACGGCGGTATCCTCTTTCCGCAGTTCCTCAATGACCTGCAACAGCCCGTGGTTCTGATTCTGGGATACCGTGCGGACAGCTTTTCTAAGGACAGGAAACTTTTCGCCATCACGACTGCTGATACCTGTAAGGAACGTCAGAATATCAATGGCAAGACTTTCAGCGTCCTTGACATCTTTCATAATCACATACGGGTCTAACAGCCCTTGATTGCTGGAATCACTGGTAATGTTTACAATGTTGATTTCCTCTGCAATCTCCGGCAGTGTTTCTTTCCAGTTTCCACGCTCACTTTTCGGGTCTAGGATAACTGCCTGTCCACCGAACAGGACGGAATAATATACTAGCAGGTTATTACAGAATGATTTTCCACCACCAAGCGAACCGACAAAAGCAGAAGCCAACGCATTTGTGACCGTACCTTTTACCCCTTGACTGGCAAGGGACGGTTGCAGGTAGACATTTCTTCCTGTATCCACGGAATATCCGATATAGATTCCTGTATTTTCTCCCAACATCTGGGTAGCACCGAAACCAAGTCCGGCTAAAAAATCGGATTTCACATACTGGATATAATCATTGATATAACGCTTGCTGGCTGGAAGAAACTCTCCATGCAGTCCCATCATATCTCCGGCAGGGCGAACCAGCTTCACATTCAAATCATCGTAAAAGTCCTTGACTTCATCACAACGGCGTTTCAGTTCGTCAAGATCGGGTGCAGACACCCGTATGACGTAACTTAACTTATACATACTTTCCTTGCTCTGGTCTAAATCTGTTTCCAGTTCATCGACACTGTCTAAGGCTTCCACCACATTTGAACTTGTTTCATTTCCGGCTTGATAGGCGTGATTGTCCAAGTCCTTTAATTCCTTTTTCTTATTACGGACAGTGGTTAAGGCTTTCTTATTTCCGACAATCTCAACATTCATGGACGTATCCACAGGGAATGTGAACTGCTGTTGCTGGAAATAAAAGATTTCCGATGATGGGAAGTCCAGTTCTCCGACAATGGCATTGACCGTAAAGTAGGATACATAACTTTCGCTATCCTCATGTTCCAGACGCAAATATCGCTGGCTTTCTTCCACCACACAACGGGTAGGACGGATAAGGTCATAATACTTAATCAGTGTTTCTCTTTTTAATTTTCTTTTTGGAAGAGGATACACATAATCTTCATAGGCTATCCCGTCCCTGCCGTAGAGGTGTTCCATCAGATACGCAAAGTCTTTGGCTTCCAGTCGGCGGATTTTGAACCTACGGGAGATTTTATTTTCCAATAACTTCTCCATCTTCACATAACGGTTGATTTCATCATTGCTCATGGAAACAAAGTCATTCATCAGCGTGTGCCTTACCTCATTCAAAAACTCACGGAATGTCAGAAATACCGATTTTTTGATGTTCTTCAGATTGACTTCGTCCTCTGTGACCATGAGCTTGAATCCCAGAAAGAAACGGTAATCAACTTGATTGTCGCCTATCATGGATACAAGGGCTTCGGTCTGGTCGTCTATCTTTTGGATTGCTACCTCACGGAGCTTTCCAGTGACCAGCTTCTTTGACTGTTCCTGTATGCTTCGGATTGAACTTTCAGTTGCAATCTGCAACGCATGAATTTTTCCCTCACGGGACTGTGCGATAAGCTGACGGAAGCTGTCATGCACAAGGTATTTCTGTTCTGGGGATAAGAATGAATAATTGTACGGTATCAGCTCATAGTAGGCGAACACCTCATTGTCCTTATTCCAGACAAGGTTATTGTCGATATATTTAATCGGGAACATAGGTCACACTCCTTACTGCCGTGATAGTTTCCTCAAATTTCTGCTTATGCAGGTTCACGGCTTTTCCGGCATAAGTCACTTTGGGACGCAGAGCATACAGCACCATCGTCTTGATGTAACTGTATGGCTTTTTCCCGTCAAAGGTTTTCTGTGACATAAACCATGTAAGGGAAACGGGAATCCCGAAATATTTCAAAAACGCACCCTCAATCATGGAAAGTGGCGGTACATCTGCAAACAGAATGATGATAAATTCCGTCAGCACGAACCATGTAATCTGGGTAAAGGTCACAGGGAATGGCAGGTTTACATCATTGATGGCATACAGTACCTTTTCCACGTTCCAGATACTTGTATAACTTCGGATTTTCTTCACTTGTAAATGCTCCTTTCTTCATTTTCCTAACAACAGGGACAGCCGGATTTTCCAGACTGCCCCCAAGAGAAAAGCTGACAGTAGCACCATTGGCGGTGCTGATCTGCCAGCCCTTAACGCAGTACCTCACAGATACCAGCGTTTGTTGCAATAAATGTCCCCTCTATATCGAGGTCACGCCCGTAGGCTTCATAGTCGATATAGTTCTGTAAAGAGGACGGGATTTCTCCGAGTATCTGTTCTTCATCAATCAGATAGTAGGCTAAATCGGTCATCGTTTCACAGCCGGAATACAGAATGATGTCGTCTTTATGCTCCACCAGTTCTTCCAGACTGCCATAATAGGATACAAAACTGTCCAAGTCGTCCAGCAGGTAGTCTGGTAATTCTTCCAACTGCTCATAGATACGGTTCAGTTCTTCGATGGAAATGTATTCGCTAATCTCCATCGGGAAGTTGTCCGTATCATGGATTGCGTATTCTTCGTACTCTGCATTTAAGCCGATACGTTCTGCAATCACTTCTTCGTCCAACGGAAAAGAGAACCAGTCCCCGACCAGTTCTCCCTCATTGTACTTGCCAAGATTGGCTATATAGACTTGCATATCATCAATCATAAGCGGTTCACTTCCTTTCACTCATTGTATTCATAAAATCTGCCATGCACACATAAGAAATGTTCTGATGTTTTTTTCATATCTGAACAGTTCCGATGGTATGTAATATTGCAAAGTCCGGCTTCCAGCTCTTGCAGGTTTGAAAACCATTCTCTTTGAATTGCAGGTATATCTTCGGGTGGGATTTCACTCTCCGAAATCGCAAGGCAGATATTGTTTAACAGGTCAAGGTCTGTATCTTGCAGGATTTCAAAAGGAAAATCATAATCACTGATAAGATAACGGTCACTGTCCGGCGGTAAGCCAATGGATTGTTTTAATGCTTCTATGTTGCAGGGAAGTGTAAACCATGCACAGCCTGTATCTTTTTCCTGTTCATCAAGATTGATAACAAATACTTTCATTTCTGCCATAAGCAATACCACCTGTCAAAGTTTGAACATACCGTTGTTGCAGAGAGCATAACGTCCTTTTTCTTCCAGTTCATGGGCGTAGGCTTCCAGATTAAAATATTTCTTTCCTTTTTCGGAAAGAGCAGAAAATTCAATGTTATGCTCTAAGCGGTAACGAGCAACGTCCATGATGTTGTGACACTCTGGATAAAACAGAAATTCTTCGGATTTCTGCAATAAATCCTCTACACCGCCACAATAGGGAATCAACTCTTTATAAGCCTGCTGAACCTCTGGCGATAAATCCGTGTAAGCAAAGTACAGCTTATTTAAGCATCTGACAGAAGTTGTCCTTACAATGTCACCAGCAAAGGGAAGCTTCATATCTGTGATTTGATAATCATTGCTGTCAGCTTCCACACCGAGCAGGTCACGGAACAGCTCATAATCAATGGGTAAATCAAACCAGCGAGAGGTTTTATCCTCTGCTGATTTGGTCGTTTCAATCAATACGCTACATTCTTCCATCGTAATTCAGTCCTTTCTTCTAATTTTGAGTATGAAAAAAGCAGTCGATCATAACTGAAAGACTGCTTAACTCTAAAACAATATTAAAGCGTTTCTTCTTTTAAATTCTGACTCAAAAGGGATTTTAACTCTTTTACATCATTTTCAGACAAATCATTTTGATTAACAAGAATCATTTCATTTTTTATTGTTCTGATATATATGTAATTTCTGAAAATCCCCCAACATTTAAAGGCGTTCCAATGATTAGTCCCGTTACCAATATCAGAACTAACTGTAATACCATCGGTATCAAAACAATATTCACGTTTTCCCGAAGTCAGTTTATTATCCATTTTAGAATGAACAATAGTTATTACTTTTTTCTGAAATGTGTTAGCTCCGTTTATGATAATCCAGATAAAGAAAACTGAAAATAATAATCCAATAATACCATAGCCAATACGACTATTCATAAAGCAGAGAATCGTATATATTAACATTATGACAGCCATCACAGACGATAACCCTGTTGCAAATTTACGTTTCTTTACATTTTTATCACTGGCTAAAACGATTTCTTTTAAAATATCTTGTTCTTGCTGTCCGATTTCAATACTGTATCTAACCATAATAAGAATCTCCTTTAAACATTTTAATGATATTAGTATATTACCACAAGTTTGTGTTCAAAATGTGGGATTCTTCATGTTACGCTCCAATAATCTTATTGAATAACTGTAGTTTTCGTCTCCTTCACTCGGAGATAGGTAATCATCATAAACAATAAAATGTTGTGCAATAATTTTGCATTTGATGATGTTTTCGTCTCCTTCACTCGGAGATAGGTAATCATCAAGAAGTAGTAGACCTTGAAAAATTGGTCAATGAAAGTTTTCGTCTCCTTCACTCGGAGATAGGTAATCATCCCCGACGCATCCAAAAACACCATAACAACGGCATTTTCATCCTGTCCAAGCCGCCCGGAACCCGGGCGAGACGTACCTGAATGGAACAGCACCGCCCAATTTGACGGCAGTACATCGCACCAATACATCGAACATCTATATTTTATTCTATTTTTTATGAATATGCAACCCAGTCTCGAATTTTCAGTCAGTTCGCCCCTTGCATGTTGCCTTGACAATAATCAAAAGAGGCTGGAAAAAACTCCTTCTTCACTTCTGAATTAAATGAAATGCCGAACAAAGGCGTCGTAATTCGACTGATTTTGTCCGGCATTCTTTCAATTTTGAGACATGAAGACCTGATGTTTTAAAAATACAGTTCTGCGAATCTCCTGCTCAATTAGGGCGCCAAGGCGGGATTACGAGCAAATTGCCGGTTTCTTAAGATTTGATCGTAAATTCCAGTCTTCGACGAAGAATTATCCCGGATACACAAAGTCCCGGATGAATTTTGCAGTTAACTGCAAATCATCCGGGACTTTTGTTCGAGGCAGAGTTTTCTCCCGGCCTCACTTGATTCTCATTCCATTGTCTATTCCATCAGTCCAAACATCAGTATGCCGGCTGCGACCGCAACGTTGAGCGATTCTGCATGTCCTTTGATCGGGATATAAAGGTTAAGGGAAGTTTCTTTCAACAGTTTCTCACTCATTCCGTTGCCTTCGTTTCCCATGACAAGCGCAAAGTCGCTGTGACGTCCGACCTGATCATAGGAACGGGCCTGATCGTTCAGCTCGCTGCCAAAGACCGGCAGTTTGCGCTGCTTGAATTCTTTAGCCCATTCGATCAGGTTTCCGGAACAAAGCTTCAAATGAAACTGGCTGCCCTGCATGGCCCGAACGACTTTCGGCTGAAACATGTCGGCACACCCTTCCCCAAAGACTACGCCGGAAAAGCCGCAGGCATCGGCAGTCCTGACCATCGTTCCGATGTTTCCGGGGTCTTGCACTCCGTCCAGAAACAGCCACGCGCCGGTTGCTTTTTTAGGTTTCTCCTCTGCATTTTCAGGAAGATTCACAACGGCAAAGATACCTTGCGGACTCGGCGTTTCGCTCAGATGCTTTGCCACGTTGTCGGAAATTTCGATAACCTCAACGTTGTCTGGAACTTCAAGCTCGTTTCTGTGCTTAAAATCTTGCGTCACCAGGATTTCCGAAATCGGCTGATCAAAAAGAATCGCTTCTTTGACCAGATGCCATCCGTCAAGCATATACTTTCCCTGCTTGATTCGCGCCTTTTTTTGCGAAAGTTTTTTCCAGTCCTTGACGCGCTGATTGGATGATGATGTGATAATATCCATGCTAATTCCTCTTTTCCAGAATTTTTCTTGTCCGTTCCTTGTCATGATTCAGCTGTTCGATCAAATCCTTTGCGCCGCTGAACTTCTTCATCCCGCGCAAAAACTCGATCCACTCGACAAAAACGTTTTTTCCGTAAACCATGTCCGAAAAATCGAGCAGGTTGATTTCGATCGTTTTTTCAAAGTGATTGCCAAACGTTTCGTTGCGACCAATTGATGCCATCCCCATGTAGCGTTTTTCTTCGCCTTCAAATCTGACGAAAACCGCATACACGCCTTCGGAAGGTATCATGACCGGCTCTTTTGTTTCAAGATTCAGCGTCGGAAAACCCAGCTTTCGCCCACGCTCAAAGCCGTGCACTACCTGGCCGCTTGTTTCGTACGAATAGCCCAAAAGATCTGCTGCCATTTTGACGTTTCCTTTCCGGAGCGCTTTTCTGATTCTTGTCGAACTGATTTTTTCTCCGTCATCAAGCATATGCGAAACCTTGACCACCTCAAAGCGTCCGTTGGCATAGCCTTCCAGATGCGACATGTCGCCGCCGTTTGCATACGGCATTTTTCCATACGTATAGTCGCTTCCTGCAACCGCGCAGACTGCGTGGAGCGAAACGATGTATTTTTCAACAAAATCCTGCTGGCTGAGCGTATAGAGCTTCTCATCAAACGAAACGACGTAACAAAGGTCGACTCCGAAGCGTTCGAAAAGTTCAAGCTTTTTTCGTTCGCTCGACAGATACGCAAAATCCTTGTTTGCTTCGTTATTGAACACGATTCCCGGATAACGATCAAGCGTCATGATCGCAAGTTTTGCCCCAAGCTTTTCCGCGCGCCTCTTTCCTTCACGGATCACTGCCTGATGTCCGCGATGAACGCCGTCAAAAAAGCCCAGGCAAAGAACGATCGGTCCTTCCGGAATCAAATTATTGTCATACGGTTCTTGCAATTTAACAACCTGCATCATGCACCTCTATGTCAGATCAATCATCTGTTCTGCCTGATAGCGTCTCTTTTCTTCATTATATCGATAGACGCAGCGACACTTGTTTTGATACGTCAAAGCGACCTGAAGACCATCCGTTGCGCTTAAGTCACTGAAATTTTCAGGCAACAAAAAGCCGCCGTTTTTGACGATTTTCCACTGCGCACTCGTCAGTTCTCTTTCAGGCATTTTCAAAGCATGGTCGACCGGGCGCAAGGCCTCTTCCAGCCTGCCGTTTTGCTTGAGTTCTTCAAGCTGTGCCAGCGTATAGGCTTCGTCAAGCTTGAAACTGCCGCTTTCAAGTCGCGTCAGATCGCTCATGACGGCCGGAACGCCAAGTTTTTTGCCGAGATCCGTGGCAAGCGTTCTGACATAGGTTCCCTTTCCGCAGGCGACTTTGAAACGCAATTTTTGGACGCCGTTTTCTTTGTCAAATGCAGAGCTTCCGATCAATTCAAAACTTTCAACGTGAATCTTTCTCTTGGGACGTTCGACTTTTTCGCCTTTTCTAGCGTAATCGTACAAACGTCTGCCGTTGACCTTGACGGCAGAATACATCGGAGGAATCTGAATGATGTCTCCGCAAAGCTGCTGCATCTTTTCTTTGATCAATTCATCTGAAAAAGGCTTCGTCAAAAAATACTCTTCAACGATTTTCCCGTCAAGATCTTCCGTTTCTGTTGAAAATCCAAGCGTGACCTCACCGGTATAAACTTTGCCTGATTCCATCAGATAGCTGACGACTTTTGTCGCATGTCCGATGCAGATCGGCAGCACGCCGTCAACGTTTGGATCGAGCGTCCCGCTGTGTCCGACTTTTCTGGTCCGAAACAGGCGTCTGCATTTAAACACGGCATCATTGCTGGTCATGCCGCGATCTTTGTTCAGGGGTAAAATTCCATCCATAAGTGTTCACCTCTCAAAAACAGGGATGGGAAAAATTCCCATCCCCGCAATTTTCATCTTAACGATCCTGCTGATGAAGCTTGTTCAAAAGTTCGTCGATATGATCCCCGTAACGCACGGATTCATCACGAACGAATTTGAGTTCAGGCGTGACATAGATGCTCAAGCGCTGCCCAAGTTCTCGTCTGATCAACCCTGTTGCCTTATCGAGACCTTTTTGGGTCTTTTCGGCATCAGAAGCAAGATTTGAAAGCGTGCTGTAATAAATTGTCGCATTCTGCAGATCGCCCGTAACTTCGACGCCGGTAATCGTCACGCCTTCAACGCGCGGATCGCGGACGCGTTTCATCAAAATGTCGTTGACTTCGCGCTGAATCTCTTGTGACAAACGTCCGACACGGTAATGTTGTACCATATATAGCAATTCCTCCCGTTAGTCTTGCGGAACTTCTTCCATAATGAAGGCTTCGAGCTGATCGCCTTCTTTGATGTCATTGTACTTTTCAACCATCAAGCCGCATTCGAATCCGGATTTGACCTGCTTGACGTCATCTTTGAAACGCTTGAGAGATGCAAGCTTTCCTTCATAGATCACGATTCCGTCACGAATAATTCGAACGCCGGAATCTCTTTGAATGTAGCCGTCCGTGACATAGCCGCCGCCGATCGTGCCAAGTTTTGAAACCTTGTAGGTCTGACGGATTTCAACGTAGCCGGTGACTTTTTCTTCAAAGACGGGTTCAAGCATCCCTTTCATGGCAGTCGTAACTTCATCGATTGCCTTGTAGATGACGTTGTGCAAACGAATGTCGACCTTGTCTTGATCTGCCTGCACCTTGGCTTGAGGCGTAGGACGGACATTGAATCCGATGATGATCGCATTGGAAGCTTCGGCCAAGGTCACGTCTGATTCGTTGATGGCACCAACGGCCTGGTGGATGATGTTGACGCGAACGCCTTCCACGTCAATCTTCTTGAAGCTTTGTGCAATTGCTTCAACGGAACCTTGGACGTCGGCTTTGATGATCACGTCAACTTCTTTCATATCGCCTTCTTTAAGCGTATCGAACAAGTTATCGAGCGTAACGTGCGTCGTTTGGCTGCGTTCCTTCATCAGAGCGCGCTTGGCACGTTCTTCACCTGCTGCACGCGCCGTCTTTTCGTCATCAAACGTCACGAAACGATCACCTGACTGCGGCACTTCGTTCAAACCGGTAATTTCGACTGGCGTTGCCGGGGTAGCCTTCTTGATGGCATGACCTCTGGCGTCAGTCATCGTCCGAACGCGACCAAAAGTATTTCCGACAACGATCGGATCACCGACGTGAAGGGTTCCCTGCTGAACCAAAAGCGTTGCAACGGATCCCTTGCCCTTGTCAAGGCGAGCTTCGATAACGGACCCTGCACCGTGCTGCTTAGGATTTGCCTTAAGTTCAAGCATTTCTGACTCAAGTAAAATCATGTCGAGCAATTCGTCAAGATTCTTGCCGAATTTAGCAGAAATATCGACAAAGATCGTATCGCCGCCCCAATCTTCAGGAATCAATCCGTATTCGGTCAATTGCTCCATCACGTGATTAGGGTTTGCACCAGGCTTGTCAATCTTGTTTACGGCCACGATGATCGGAACCCCGGCAGCCTTCGAGTGGTTGATGGCTTCAATCGTTTGCGGCATGACGCCATCGTCTGCGGCAACGACCAGGACAGTGATGTCGGTGATGTCGGCACCACGAGCACGCATGCTCGTGAAGGCGGCATGTCCCGGCGTATCAAGGAACGTAATGATCTTGTCATTGTGTCTTACCTGATAAGCACCGATATGCTGCGTAATTCCGCCTGCTTCACCGGCAGTGACGTTCGTATGACGCAATTTGTCAAGAAGCGTCGTTTTGCCGTGATCAACGTGTCCCATAATCGTTACAACCGGTGGACGCGGTGCGGAGTGTTTCGTATTGTTTGCTTCTTCTTCAAAGAACTTGTCGATGTCGGCTACGTCAACTTCAACTTTTTCTTCAGCCTTGATGCCATAATCGGCTGCAAGAATTTCAATCGTATCTTTGTCAAGCGATTGGTTTTGGTTGACCATCACGCCCATCATAAAGAGCTTCTTGATGATTTCTGCCGGTTCGCGGTGGATCTTCTTTGCAATCTCGGCAACGTTCATGCCGACCGTATAAACCAAAGTTTCCGGCAACGGCTTGTTCTTGCGTTGCGGAACGGCGTTCTTCTTATTATTGTCGCGTTGATTGCGATTATTGCGCTTGTTGTTTTTGCGATTGTTCTTCTTGTTGAACTTGCCCTTTTTGTTGTCGTTTCCGCCGAAACGATCGTTGCTTTGTCCTTCTCTTTGGTTGCTCCTGCGATTGTTGTTGTTTTTATTTTTATCCATGTGGTTACCAGAATGCCTTTCGTTGGTTCTATTCACTGACTTTTGATCACGGCTGGTCTTTCCTTGATCAGGGCGAACAGCCTGCTTTTTTTCGGTTGATCGCTTGTCAGAAGGCTTCTTTCCGACCTTTTCACTTTCCCTTTTATGCTCTTTGGCCGGTTTTTCAGCCTTAAAGGCAGCCGCCTTTTTCTCAACAGGGGCTTTCTTTGGAGCAAAAGCAGCCCTTACCTGCCGCTCTTCGTTTTCTCCAATCGTCGACATGTGATTGCCAACTTCAATTCCCTTCTTTTTGGCTGCCGCAATGACTTCCTTGCTGGAAACATTGAGTTCTTTTGCTAATTCATAAATTCTTTTTTTACTCATCGACATCGCTCCATTCTCGTAAAATCAGGCCTGTCAAGACTCTTGATTCGAGAAATACACGAATCAAAGAGACAGCAGTTGCTTGAATTTCTTAGCAAAGCCTGCATCCGTCACTGCAATTATCGAGCGTTTCGATCCTATTGCCGCACTGAGTTCATCCCTTGTGAATTCGAGCGAGCACGTGACGTTGTAACTATTGCATTTATCAGTAATTTTCTTTTTCGTACTTTGTCCTGCATCATTTGCGCAAAAAACAAGGTACGCCTTTCCAAGTCGAACTTGGTCAATAACAAGGTCAATGCCCGTCGTCAGTTTTTTTGCCCGACGAGCAAGGCCCAATGATTGCAGAACTTTTTGTCTATTTTCCATTTCCGAACAATTCCGCGCGGGCTGCTTGGTGATCAACGTAAGCAACCAGCTCATCGTAAAAGGCATCGTCGATTTTAAGCCCGAATGCCTTGTCGAAGGTCCGGTCCTTTTTTGCTTTCTCGGCTGTTTTGACGTCTAAATGAATATATGCTCCGCGTCCGGCCTTCTTTCCGGTCGGATCGATTGAAACTTCATTTTCTTTATTCTTGACAACACGAACGAGTTCTTTTTTTGGCTTCATTTCTCCGGTAACGATGTCTTTTCGCATCGGTATTTTACGCTGTGCCATTTAAAAAACCTCCTTTATTCGTTATCTGCCTCAATGTCTTCAATGCTGATGGCATCTTCCGTTTCAACATCTTCTGTTTCAGGCAATTCAAAATTTTCCTCAGGTTCTTCTTCAGACTGACGATCAAGCTCTTCCATGTTTGATTCGGACTTGATGTCAATCTTGTAGCCCGTCAAATGAGCTGCAAGGCGGGCATTTTGGCCACGCTTGCCGATTGCAAGCGATAATTGCGTGTCAGGGACGACGACCGTGCATGCATGATCGTCTTCTCTGTCGAAGCGAACTTCAAGAATTTCGGCCGGTTTCAAGGCAGCCTTGATATATTCGGACGGATCTTCGCTCCATTCGACGATGTCCATCTTCTCTCCGTTCAATTCTTCAACGATTGCCTTGACGCGTTCTCCGCGTGGGCCAACGCAAGTCCCGATCGGATCGATTCCTTCTTGATCGGAGCAAACGGCAATTTTGGCACGATCGCCTGCTTCACGCGCAATCGACTTGATTTCAACGGTTCCGTCAAAAATTTCCGGAACTTCATTTTCAAACATGCGCTTCAACAAATCAGGATGAGAACGACTTACGTAAACTTGAGGTCCTCGGTTGCGACGCTTCTTCTTGCCTTCTTCTTCATTTTGTTCGGCATTTTGATTTTCGTTTGGATCAACAACCTTGTACACGTAAACTTTGATGCGATCATGTGAATTGTAAACTTCACCAGGCACCTGATCGCGCTTCGAAAGAACGGCTTCAACGTTGCCGAGGTTGACATAAACGTAACGGCTGTCGCGACGTTCAACTTCACCGGTCATGATTTCATTTTCATAACGGCTATATTGATTATAAATCATTTGACGCTCTTCTTCACGCACGCGCTGCATGATGACCTGCTTAGCAGTTTGAGCCGCAATTCGGCCAAAATCACGCGGAGTAACTTCAAAATCAATCGTGTCGCCGATTTCATAGGCTCTGTTGATTTCAAGAGCATCAGACAGGCTGACTTCGAGGCATGAATCCAAAACTTCGTTGACGACTTCCTTCACGGCAAAAACCTTGATGTCGCCGCGTCTTGCATCAAACGTCACTTTGACGTTTTGTGCCTGACCGTAGTTTTTCTTGTAGGCGGAAACAAGTGCCTGTTCCAAAGCATCGATGATGACTTCTTTTTTGATGCCCTTTTCAGTTTCAAGTGCATCCAATGCATTAAGCAATTCCTTACTCATTTTTTTCTGTGCTCCTTATTATTAAAATTTGATTGCCAAACGCGCCTGTGCAATCTGCTTGCGCGGAATCACAATCGTCTTTTGCCGAGTCTTGTCCATGTATTCAAGCGTCAGTTCATCCGGCTTCAAGTCAACCATTGTGCCTTCATAAACCTTATTGCCCTCCAACGGCTGATACAGCGAAACATGAATATAAGAATTCAACGCGCGCTCATAATCGCGTTCTTTTTTCAAAGGACGCTCAGCACCAGGTGAGGAAACTTCCAAAAAGTATGCCTGAGGAATCGGATCCGGGTCGCAGTCGTCAAGCTTTTCGCCGAGCAAATCGCTGACAAGCGCACACTCCTCAATATTGATTCCACCGGGCTTATCGATATAAATTCGCAAATACCAGCTTTTGCCTTCTTTCACGAATTCCGCATCAACTAATTCAAAGTGACGTTCATCCAATATAGGAGTGACTAATTCCGTCACTGTTTCAACAACGCTGCTCAAAATTTTCCTCCTCGCATCTTTTCATCCAATAGAACCCGTTCCAATAAAAAGAGCGAGCATCTCTGCTCACTCCCTAACGAGTATCAAAAACAATGTTATTGTAGCATACTGGGACGACATTTTCAAGTTTCGTATGAAAATGCATGTAAATGCAGTGCATTTAGCCAAGCATGTCGAAAAGCGACAGCTGATTTTCATCCGACAATCCGTCCAAAACATGGTTTTCCGTCATGAAATCAACCAATGATTGCGAAACCTTTCCGCGCTCTTTCAGATCCTGTTTTGAAATGAACTCGCGCTCTTCTCTTGCCGCAACGATTTGCTTGGCAACGTTCAATCCAAGACCCGGAATTGCCGAAAACGGCGCCAGGAGCGTATTTCCTTCAATCAGCCAGTCCGAAGCATCCGAACGCTTGATGTCGACCATCTTGAACTCAAAGCCGCGTTCGAGCATTTCATTTGCAAGCTCAAGCACGGTCAACAGGTTCTTTTCCTTAGCTGAAGCATCATTGCCTTTTTCATTGATTTCTTTCATGCGAGCCTTGACGGATTCCTTGCCGTTGGCCATTGCGACCAGATCAAAATCATCGGCACGCACGGAAAAATATGCAGAATAGTAGATCAGCGGGTAGTAGACTTTGAAATATGCAATGCGCAGCGCCATCAAAACGTAAGCAGCAGCATGTGCCTTAGGGAACATGTACTTGATTTTCAGGCAGGCGCCGATGTACCATTCGGGAACGTTTGCCTTGTGCATCTCTTCTTGCCACTCATCCGGAATGCCGCGTCCCTTACGCACGTGTTCCATGATTTTGAAGGCCAGATCGCTTTCAACGCCCATGTGAATCAGATCCATCATGATATCGTCACGACATCCGATAACTTCAGGCATCGTCACAGTCTTGTTTTGAATCAGTTCTTCGGCGTTTCCGAGCCAAACGTCAGTCCCGTGAGACAAACCGGAAATCTTGAGCAGTTCGGCAAACGTCTTTGGCTTCGTTTCTTCAAGCATTCCGCGAACGAACCTCGTTCCGAATTCCGGAATTCCGAGCGTTCCCGTTTTCGATTGAATCTGTTCTTCCGTGACGCCCAAAATCTCCGTTCCGGAAAACAGTGCCATCACACCGGGGTCATCAGTCGGAATCGTCTTTGGTTCAATTCCCGAAAGATCCTGCAGCATGCGAATCATCGTCGGATCATCGTGACCAAGACAGTCGAGCTTCAAAATATTGTCGTGAATCGAGTGGAAATCAAAGTGAGTCGTGCGCCAGGCCGCATTGACGTCGTCTGCCGGATATTGAATCGGCGTGAAATCATAAATATCCATGTAGTCGGGAACAACCAGAATTCCGGCCGGGTGCTGTCCGGTCGTGCGTTTGACGCCCGTTGCTCCCTTGGCCAGGCGATCGACTTCGGCAGACCTCAGCGTCAGTTCGTTGTCGCGTTCGTACGCTTTGACATAACCGTACGCCGTCTTGTCGGCAACGGTACCGATCGTTCCGGCACGGAACACGTTGTTTTCCCCGAACAGAACCTTCGTGTAGTTGTGTGCAACCGGCTGATAGTCGCCGGAAAAGTTCAAATCGATATCAGGAACCTTGTTGCCTTTGAATCCAAGGAACGTTTCGAACGGGATTTCCTGTCCGTCCTTGACGAGCTGCGTTTGGCAATTGGGGCACTTTTTATCAGGGAGATCGTAGCCGCTGCCGTATTCGCCTTTCGTGAAAAATTCAGAGTATTTGCACTCAGGACAACGATAATGCGGCGGAAGAGGATTGACCTCGGTGATTCCGGTCATCGTTGCCACCAGGCTTGAACCGACGGACCCACGAGAACCGACCAGATATCCGTCTTTGTTGGACTTGAAAACGAGCTTTTGCGCGATCAGATAAATTACGGAAAAGCCGTTGCCGATAACGGACTTCAATTCTTTGTCAAGTCTGGCCTGAACGATTTCAGGCAACGGATCGCCATAAAGCTCATGTGCCTTGTTCATCGTCAGATTGCGAATATCGTCTTCTGCCCCCGGCATTTTCGGCGTGTACAGCTTATCCTTGACGGGCGTGATTTCGTCACACATTGCCGCGACCTTGTTCGGATCATCGACAACGACCTTTTTAGCCAGTTCAGGTCCGAGAAAGGCAAACTCGTCAAGCATCTCATCCGTCGTTCTGAAGTGTGCATCAGGAAGATTTTTCAAACGATTGAGCGGATTTGCGCCGCCTTGGGAATGAATCAGAATCTTGCGATAAATCGCATCTTCCTTGTTCATGAAATGCACGTCTCCGCTTGCAACGATCGGCTTGTCGAGTTCTTCAGCCAATTTCACCATATTTTTGATGATGTCTTCAAGCTCTTCTTCATCCTTGACGAGTTCGCGCTCCAAAAGCGGTGCATACAGTGCCTTTGGCTGAATCTCCAGATAATCATAATTTTTGGCCTTGGCTTTGGCCGTTTCATAGCCTTTTTGCATCATGGCCGTGAAAACTTCGCCATCGGCACAGCCGGAACCGACCAAAAGTCCTTCACGGTATTTTTCAAGCACTGAGCGAGGAACCCTGGCAACGCGGTAAAAGTGATTGACCATCGAATCTGATGCCAGCTTGAAAAGATTTTTCAGCCCGTCCTGCGTTTTAGCCAAAACGATCGCATGAAACGGATGCTGCTGTTTGTACGTATCCGGCTGAACCATGTGCTTGTTAAAATCGTCATGATACAAAATGTCGAACTGTTCGCGCGCGTCAGCAAGCATCTTGTAAAAAATATAGCCGGTCGCTTCGGCATCATAAATAGCCCGGTGGTGATGTTCCAAATCAACTTTGAGCCGCTTGGCCAACGTATCGAGCGTAAAGCGTTTCATGTCCGAATACAAAATTCTTGCCAAAGGCAGCGTATCGACCCACGGTTCTTTAATCTCAGGCATGCCATGGCGAAGATAGCCGGTATTCATGAAGTCGACGTCAAACGTGGCATTGTGTCCGACGATGATGCATCCCTTGCAAAATTCACGAAAGAGTTTGAAAACTTCTTCTTCCGTTTTTGAACCGCGAACCATCGCATCCGTAATGTGCGTCAGATTGATCGTCGTTTGCGAAAGCGGATGGCCCGGATCGATGAATTCTTCAAATTCTCCGATTTTTTCGCCGTCTTTCATCTTGACCGCGGCCAATTCGATGACCTTGTTGTATTGAGCCGACAGACCCGTCGTTTCCGTATCGAACACGACGTAAGTCGCATGCTTCAATTCTTCATGCGCTTCGTTGTACGCAATCGGCTGACTGTCTTCAACAACGTTTGCCTCAACGCCGTACAAAATCTTGACACCGTTTTTTTGCCCTGCCGAATGTGCTTCCGGAAAGGCCTGCAGCGTGCTGTGATCGGTAATCGCAATCGCTTTTTGTCCCCACTTGGCAGCTTGTGCGACAAAGTCCGAAATCGAATTCGTCGCATCCATCATGCTCATGTTGGAGTGCAGATGAAGCTCAACGCGCTTTTCATCTTCAGGAGCCGTATCCTTTCGTCCTTCATGCTTGACTTCATTGATGTCATAGGCATTGATGACAAGATCTCTCATGTAGCTGTCTTCCTGGACGTTTCCTTTGACTTTGACCCATTGGCCGACTTTGACGGCATCAAACATCGCTTCATCTTTGGCATTGTTCGAAAACTTTTTGACGGCAAACGAAGAAGTATAATCGGTAATCTTAAACGTCAGAATTTTTCTGCCGGAGCGCAGTTCGCGCACCTCGGAATCAAAGACGTAGCCTTGGACGACCACAATGCGCTCTTCTTCTACGATCGTCTTCATCGGTCTGATCTCGGTTTCTTCCGAAATCTTCTTGCCGACCATCACCGGCCCTTCGACAGGCGGAAGTTCTTCTTGCTTCTTCACGTTTTTTGGCTGCCTGGCCTTTTGCTCATTCGAAATCTTGATCTGCTCATAAGCTTTTCTGGCCAGCTCCGCATCGTTTTCGGCATGCTTTTGCTGCATGGCCTCCCGCTTTTCTTCAATCGCCTTTTCATCAACATAGGGTTTGATCGTGAATCTTGGAAAACCGGCATCCTGATAAGACGCTTCAATTCTTTCCAAAACGTTGCGCTTCAAAAAATCGCGCAAGACCGTATTTTCAGCCAACAGTTTGACCTCTCCGTGATCAAGTTCCGGAGAATTTTGCAAGAGATTTTGGGTAAACCCGTTTGCTTTTCCGCTCGTTTCAACGGCATATGCCCAATACGAAACCAGTTTTTCGTCATTAATTACAGGATTTCTCGTCGTAAAATGCAGTCTCGTCTTGCAAATCGGCCTGAAAGACGTCTCGACAAGCTGATTAAGTTTTGCAAATGTTTGAAACGGCAAGATGTCGTTTGTTTCCAAATAAAAGTCCCAACGCTTCGACTTCGTATGCACTTCGACTTTTTCGATAAGCGCATCGGAAAAAACTTCCCTGTCGTCTTGCCACTTGATTTGTTCAAGCAGTTTTTCAAACATGGCTTTTTTATCGAGTCCCACTCATACCCTTCCTTTCATTTAAAACTCACTTATACGATTTTAGCACAGTAGATCACTTTTTGCACTTTGTCGCTTATCGCTGAATTATAACGAGAAAAATCTTCCTGATGATGTTATACTGAATTTGTATAAACTAATTTTGTTACTATTATGAAGGGATGAGAATCCATGTATTATAATGCGGCACTTGTCTTAGAAGGCGGAGCCATGCGCGGATGCTATACGTCCGGCGTCCTTGACTATTTTTTGGATCGCGACATTCAATTTAACTGCGTCATCGGCGTTTCAGCGGGATCTCTTGCCGGAGCAAACTATGTTTCCAAACAATACGGAAGAACATTTGAAATCAATACCGAATACCGCAACGATCGCGACTATATTTCTGTCAAAAATCTTTTAAAAGGCAAAAGCATCATCAATCTTGACTATCTGTTTACGGATCATGGAATTTCATGGCACAACTACGATGAAAATGCCTACAATCTGTCCGATACGGACTTCGTAATCGTGGCCACCAGACTAAAAGACGGCAAGCGCGTCGAATTTCACAAGCCGCCGGTCGGAAAAGAGCTGACGGATGCCCTTGAAGCCTCATCTTCAATGCCGATCATTTCGAAACCCCATGAAACATCTCAAGGTCTTTGTCTTGACGGCGGAATCTCAGACTCCGTTCCGGTCGATCTTGCACAAGAATTGGGCTTCAACAAAATCATCGTAATCAGAACCCGCAACCGCGAATACCGCAAAAAGCCTGGTAGCAAGGCAATGGAAAAAGCAATTGAAATGAACTTCAATCAATACCCCGATTTCGTCAAGCAGGTCAACGGCAGGCCTGAAGCCTACAACAAGCAGGCAGAAGAATTGCAGAAAATGGAGGAATCAAAACAAATCTTTTGCATTGCTCCAAAAGAACCCGTCAAGGTCGGTCGGCTTGAGCATAACGTTAAAAAACTCAAGGACTTGTACGAAAGCGGGTATGCGGATGCCAAAGAATCATTTGACGAAATGATCGAATATCTTGAACAGGATCAAAAATCAGCAGAATAATTCATGCAGCACCAGGCGCCGACCAAAATCGGCGCTTTTTTGTCATAAAAAAGGCCGCCTGCTGCGACCCTTCAACAATATTTCGTTATCATCAATTTCAAGAATTCTTTTCTGAGTTCTGCTGCGCTCTGATAGCGATTGCCAGGATAATAGCTGCACGCTTTCCTCAATATCGCATTCAGTTCAACACTGATTTCTTCAATCTCCGGCAACACATCGCGCTGATCCGGAAATTTTTTATCATTTGCCAAAACATAAAGCGTCATTCCCAAAGAATAGATATCCGAACGGTTGGATAACGGTTCGGCGATTCTTTTCAGTTGTTCCGGTTCAGAAAATAACTCAGTCATCAAAAGTCCACCCTCATTATGTAACGGGGTTTTGACATGAAGACCCAAAATCCCCATTTTCTGATGTTTTCTATGATATCACTTTTAAAATGCGGAGTTTCCACCCTTGTTTTCTTTTAAAGATCCGTATGCACGGTGAAAGGCAGATCATTGCCTGCAAAAAAAGCGATCAGATTGCCTGACCGCTTCCAAAAACTACTTTCTTTTTCTTCTTCCGACAAAATACAGTACCGCACGCAGCCCGGCAAACAGCCCGGCAGCCTTGCTGAAAATCCGGTACAGCTTCTCTACCCTGCTCGTCAATTTTTCCATATATGTCACTCCATTCTTGTAAACCCTTTCTTCATCACTATCGTAACAAGAATGAGCATATTTGACAATTAATAAGTTTCGTAATTGCGAAAACACGCTTCAAGTGTTATCATATAGTTGAAAAAATAAGTTTCAATCCCCCTGCTTCGAAGGCTGCGGCCGAGCGCAGGGTTTTTTTATGCAAAGGAGCGAGCAGCCGTGGCGAAATCAGATCTAATCAAAAAGCTCAACATCAATGATTTTGGACCAACCAAAAAGCAGCAAACAATCATCGATCATCTTGGTACATATCGTTTCATCAGCTATGCCACACCGCTTTGCCGATTCGGCTGCACGTTTCAAGACGTCCATGACCGAATCCGGCTTGACAAAAAATTGCGTCAGGCCGTTTTCTCGATCATTCAAGAACTTGAAATCGACTTGAACACAAAAATTACGTCGCATCTTGTCGAAAAATACGGTCCGCTTTGCTACCAGGACATTTTTTCCTGGTGCCAGACTGACGGCCCTAACAAATACCTGAAATACGATGCCGTCGACAGAAAAATCATTGAACAGGAACAAAAACAGCTCATCAACACCATCACTCACCTTTCAAAAAGCGACAAGCCAGAAAACCAGTCTCTTCTCGAGCTTTCGCAACACATTTCGCTCGGCGAACTGATCCACATCTATAAGCTCATGAGCAAGCGCAACCGCAAAGAAATAGCATCCATATATGGCTGCAAAGCAAACGAGCTCATCAGTTGGATGGAATGCATCGCGCTTTACCGCAACTGCTGCTGTCACAACGGCAACCTGATCGATATCAAAATCGAAACAAGACCCGTAACGCCCCAATCATATTCCAAATATCTTTTTCGCATGAAAAATACAGAGACGACAACGAACAGGTTCGCACTGGGCTGCGTTGTCATACTGCATTTGGCAAAAACAATCAACGTTGAAAAAGAGGAGACGGATGCGTTGAAACAGGCAATCTTAGCCCTTTCAAGCGACAAGACGACGCTTGAATCCTATGGGTTCGTCAGTCGGGAAGGATTTGAGGGGGCGTTTGAGGGATGAGGATTGTTATATACGATGCCCAAGTGGTCATCAAAATTATTGATTATCCAACGAAATTTTAACAGCGTCCGTTTGGTCAGAATAATCATCATAATCACCATTATCTTTTGAAAGCTGTCCTGAAAATTTGATCGTTATGTCGGTGATTTTTGAATAATCCCCATCGTTAATCATCCCTATTGCGACATTCTCTCTTTGACCATTTCCTGCAACTTTGACGCCTATTCCGTCATCATACATTCCGCTTCCGTCTGAACTCATTTGCTGACCGGTAGATGTAACGATTGATTCAACGCCAGTAAATTGTAAAGCATCTTGTGAGGTATTCTCAAGATCATATACAACTTGCAACGTATAATATACTTTAGGAACGCTATTGGTATTATAGTCATCTTTTGCAATTTCAATTTGTTCCTGAGTTTGTGGCGTTATTTTAAAGATTTTAATACTTTTAACGGTACACTTGATTGGTCCATCATCAATTACCGTCCCAGGCACACAAATTTTGTACAACTCCATTTTCCCTTGCTCATCATCATTACACCATTGTCCGACTTTAAGAAGTTCTCCATTTACGACCTCACGCGGATCTTTTTTAGGTTTCTTGTGTTTGACTTTCGAAACCTTATTATTGGTTGATTCTACACTTTTGCCAGAATTGTCAACAGTATCGTTACCGCAACCGACAAGCATAAGACTCAAACATGCTATAGATAAAAATGTTTTAACCTTCATTTTGAATTCCTCCAATACAATACTAAAATTTCATCTATAACTTGAGTATACGCTTTAAAAAAAGCCTAATTGCCGCAAATTTGCGGCAATTAAGTATTTTATCAATTTTATTGCCAAGGGATGATTTAAATTGTCGTTTTATGGCGGTTTAAAATTGTCAGAAAAGGAATATTCAAACAGTATGTCTCATTAATTTTTTCATATATTTATCTATGATAACTTCATAACACCCCCGTATGCACGGGGAACACGAAAACGGCAAAACATATGTTGAGAAAAAACCGGGATCACCCCCGCATACACGGGGAACACTCGTTTCACAATGTGTTGCTAAATATCTTGGTAGGATCACCCCCGCATACACGGGGAACACCGCTATAAAATGAATGCATAGCTATGTAATGCAGGATCACCCCCGCATACACGGGGAACACCGCCTATTTGGGTTAATCGATAGCCTTCACCTAGGATCACCCCCGCATACACGGGGAACACTTAATGTTACCGGTAGCGATATTATGTCCGCCAGGATCACCCCCGCATACACGGGGAACACAAGTCCGTTTTCAGATTTCCATTGGATGCCCTGGGATCACCCCCGCATACACGGGGAACACCTATGGATTCATGAAACTTTGCTTCGATTTCGAGGATCACCCCCGCATACACGGGGAACACATGATGAACTTACGCAGAAACTTAAAGGGGGTAGGATCACCCCCGCATACACGGGGAACACCTGATAAATTTTCCAGTGTTGTTAAACCGTTCAGGATCACCCCCGCATACACGGGGAACACTCGAAGAATTGAGCAACGATTTTAGCTAACTCAGGATCACCCCCGCATACACGGGGAACACCCATCGCTATGGGGAGACGTGCCCACACTTATAGGATCACCCCCGCATACACGGGGAACACTTTTAATAAAAAGTTTGATGAGATTAAGTTGTAGGATCACCCCCGCATACACGGGGAACACCATGATAACTGTTTTGCCGGTTCTTGGCGGTGAGGATCACCCCCGCATACACGGGGAACACTTGTAGCCATATTTTTTACCTCTCTTTTAAACAGGATCACCCCCGCATACACGGGGAACACCGTTGCCGTACATCTTCAAGCCCTTGTTGTTCAGGATCACCCCCGCATACACGGGGAACACTTAATGAAGTCTGATAAAAAAGACGCTTTACAAGGATCACCCCCGCATACACGGGGAACACTTGTTTTCAATTAGATTCGCCCCCTGTATCAAGGGATCACCCCCGCATACACGGGGAACACACATCAGATTATTCTAACAACCCAACAACTATAGGATCACCCCCGCATACACGGGGAACACCAAGTGGTGGCGCGGTCGGTCGCTATACAACAGGGATCACCCCCGCATACACGGGGAACACTTAGTGTAGTTGCTTGGCTGTTCCGTACTTGTGGGATCACCCCCGCATACACGGGGAACACTAACCATGCTTTTTATTTTTCCAACAATTCATAGGATCACCCCCGCATACACGGGGAACACCTGAAATAGCACGTAAGACGTTCGGTATCAGAAGGATCACCCCCGCATACACGGGGAACACCATCTACTATTCAATTGACAATTGGAACACATAGGATCACCCCCGCATACACGGGGAACACTAATTAGGTGGAGTTCTGTTGCGCACTGACGTGGGATCACCCCCGCATACACGGGGAACACTGTAATGATTTATGACCAGGACAATTTAAAAAAGGATCACCCCCGCATACACGGGGAACACTGTGTGTGGATTTGCATACCCGCACTATAATAAGGATCACCCCCGCATACACGGGGAACACCACGTATTAAACGGGAATAACAATTTACTCTTAGGATCACCCCCGCATACACGGGGAACACGGCGAGTTATCTCTTTCTCAAGCAAGTATTTAAGGATCACCCCCGCATACACGGGGAACACCTTATCAAGAGCAACGACCCTGCAATATCCATAGGATCACCCCCGCATACACGGGGAACACTGCCGCAACACTTTGAAAACGTCATTAATGATAGGATCACCCCCGCATACACGGGGAACACTGAATGACGGAACAACATTCATCTACTATTCAAGGATCACCCCCGCATACACGGGGAACACCGAAACAGCTAAGCAATGCATTTTAGATAGTTAGGATCACCCCCGCATACACGGGGAACACCAGTCATTATTAATGAACATAACAAACAAAAGAGGATCACCCCCGCATACACGGGGAACACAAGAGCTTAAAGGGGCTTATATGACGTTTTAAAGGATCACCCCCGCATACACGGGGAACACCTTTCTTTCTTAATATTATTACTATTTTCTTTAGGATCACCCCCGCATACACGGGGAACACTCTGAGCGCCATGCACTGGATTGTGCCACGCTAGGATCACCCCCGCATACACGGGGAACACTTAATGATATGGTGAACCTCTAAATCTCTGTAAGGATCACCCCCGCATACACGGGGAACACACTAAAAGATCCCTTATATATCGGCATTTCTAAAATGACAACTTCCCATTTTTCATTAGTTTGACAGCTAACTCCCTACAAGCTATGGAGTCTGACAAAGCATTATGCGGAAGATTATTAGTTACACCATAGGCCCTTAACACAGTCTCAAAACGATAATTATCCAAAAATGAATCTATCTTCTTTATCCTTGGCAACAAATCAATAATTGTATTATTCATTTTTTCTTCTATTCCGGCTGCTATCATTGCGGCATTAATAAATCTTAAATCAAAGTTCATTATGTTAAACCCTATCAGTATATCATCTTCTATGAATTTTTTAAATTCATTCAAAACAGCATATATGTCCTCGCCCTCACTCTCAAGCTTTTCATTCGTAATACCTGTTAACGCAACTATCTTGGGTGATATCAAGTTATTTGTCCTTATAAGTTTGTAGAACCGATCACCAGTGGCTCCCTTTACTGCTGCCAAAGATATAATGACATCATTGGTAACATCAAGGCCTGTTGTTTCGATATCAATTACCGAGAAGTTTCTTTTCAACCTGACATCTTCGCTGTCTCTGATTTTTTTCCCGGCCATCATCCTTGCCTTATGCCTTTTTGCGGCATCACTAAACCCCAGCTTGATAGAATCTTCCTCTGGAAAAATATGCTTGACCAATGGTATCCCATCAAAATTAACAATTTCCTTATCTTTTCTGTTAGTTTTGAATGTATAGCCTGTCTCATTATTGGTGCTGTATACCATAGTAGCCTCACCATTAACACCAATATTTTTCTGAATTCTTTCCCAAAGCGCATCACGCACCCTGGCATTTATATTGCCAACATACACTCCTGTCTGAACTTCTTGAAACCATTTCGTCAAATCACCACGAAGCGAAGGAGGTACTTTAGACAAAGTTATAACTATCATTAATCATCATCCATTTCGTGATATTGCACTCCAAATTTCTGAAGTCCAAGTTTGTCATCCCACAAATTAATGACGTCAACATTATCGCTGTTATCTTCATCATTTAGCAAGAACTTCAAATCCCTTACCATCCTCTTTATCAGCTTTCCATCTTTAAAAAAGTCTCGCATCGCAAGCCTTGTTCTCCTGCTTATATCTCCTTCAGGACTTTCCGCTATAATACTGAATGCAACCGGAATTGAATATTCCGCTTTGTACAAATCCGCAAAATCATAGACAAAAGACATATCATGCCCCGTATGAACAAAACCCAGTCCGGGTGAAACTCCTAAAGCAGCTATGACGCTATAGCTTAAACCATAAAGTGCTTGATGCGCAGCAGTCAGTGCCTGATTTATCGGATTACTGGACTCAAAATTATCTGGATTGTACTCTCTTCTTGTCCATTCGACACCTGTCTTTTCAGATTCCTTTCTGTACACTTTTCTGACGCGAGAACCCTCTTTGCCCCGCAACTCCTGCATAGTATACCCGGACACGTCCTCATTTGGAAAACGCAACTGATACATTTTTCTAGCCACATCTATACGAGACCTGGTATTGGAGACAAGCTTAGCCTGTTTTTCCAGCAATGTCGAAGAATGGTTCAAAGCTCTGCCATGAGCATACTGCTTTACCCCGTATTCGCCTACCCAGACAACGCTCATGCCGGAATCTCCGATTAATTCCATGGCTCTATGCGTTATATCAATTCCCGGTCCCAGCATTAGCACGCTTATTATCGCTGCCGGAACATAAACGACACCCTTATCATCAGTAACTGTTATAGCGCTGTCCTGACGATTTACCTTAGCATGTTCCAGATACAGAAAGGTAATTCTGTCACTGACGCGTTCCAATTCATATAATTTTGGCTTATCAGCGCCTGTTTTTCTAGCCATATGAAAATCATCCCTTTGGAATTACGGTCATCAATCCCATGCCAAATGCTTTTTCACGACCTACGCCCTTCAATAAAGCACTTCTAAACAAATCAAGATCTACAATCTTCAAATATCCCTGATAAGTAACCTTGCTGAGCTTTACACTCCTTCCACCTTTCCTTTTCAGAACCTGCCACTCACGATTAATAACGCTAAATGACGGAATCCCGTCAGATTCAAGAATATCGAACCCTAAACCTTTGGCTCTGTCCAACAGCCACTTACTTTGCTGTTCAACGGTGACATGAGGATATACTTTTCCATCTTTACAATGGGTAGGATTTGCCGTCAACTTGAACATCATAATCTGTCCAACATTTAACTTATCCATGAACTCATCATAATTCCTAACCATAACCGTCCCATCAACGCCATACCTCAGCAACTCCTCTTCATCAGGTCTGTCACTGCTTAGAAGCAAAAGATAGCTTTTTCCCTTGAAATCATCTATTCTCCACAAATGCCTCTGTCTCTCATGATTTTTGATTTCCTCGGGGAAACACTTCTCCACCCAATCATGATAAGCTCCAAGATGCGTCAAATTCTTAAGTTTCCGGCGATTTGTTGAATCTATTTCTACACGTGATAAATACAACATCTGCACCTCCTAGTCAAAAATACTCATGGCATCATAATCTTCAAACTTTTCCTTTTCATACAGTGGATTCCGCAAATTCACAAATTCGCTTGATTCCATACGAGATTGATATTCTCTGCTTTTACTGTCAAAGGATATGACTTCATCTTTTACAACTTTAACGTATTTATTTGTGTCTGACAAACTGGAATCATAGAAGACCTCAACTCTAACATCTTCTTTACTGCTGTTTCTGCGTTGATACCATCGAGATGCTTGCCAAGCTTTATCCCTTAAGGTTTCCAGAGGAGAAACAGAGTCTGATAAATCTGTTTCCAAAACACCCGCTACAGGATTTGACCTTCTTCCCAGAAATAACGAAAACCTTGGATGTTTCAAAGAGTAGGAAATCCTGCTCATAAGATCACTGTCATTACTTCCGACAGCAACCATAAATACTGCGTCCTGCAAATAATCTCTGTATGTTAACTTTGATCCGCTACCCTTTTTCCATTCTACAGTTTGAAAATCCTGTATAACTGTACCAGGCTGGTCTACTCTGACAGCGTATCTCAATTGATTCAACTTATTGATTCTGCTATCATCACGTCTATATCCCAATGCAGCTGCAATCATGCCGATGACAGCACTTTTGGACGGATGAAGAGCTGTGGTTCTATAATTGAAAGATGCCGTTCCACCATATGATTGTAAAGGTGCAGTTAATCTAATCGTTAAAACTTTCATCTTGCACCGCCTTATTCAGAACTTCCTTGACTTTAGTCAAAAGGCTGTCAATATTATCCATGTTTTCAGCTAACTCGTTATTCAAGTAGTCAATATTTTCAAAACTCAAAACGAAGTTGGCTACCGGCTTTTCAACAAACTTCAATGTATTCTCATACTCTTTTGCCAATCTTTTAACTGACTCTTTCATATAACCGCCATTGGTCTTGACCGGTTCTTCAAATGCAGATACAAGATTTACAGGCGTATCATTGCGAATAGTCACCATCACATATCCAGGAATTGTCTTATTGGCAAAAGTATTCTGCTTGCCAGTAGGCATTGAAAGTAGGAAGGCACGTAAAAATTCAGCAACTCCCTCAACTGCACCCTCCTTGCCGATGTTATCAGCCAGTTCATTCACGTTGACATTAGCATATCTGTACAAGGTAGATGAATTAAACTCAATTGTTCCAAGCATTGCCGCTCCTTGTGCATCATCCGGTTGTTCATCATCCAATGCTGTGTAGTAATCATATTCCGGCACAATTTCATGTGTTGAAACCGCATGTGCTACCTGTGCAGCCGCATCCACATTCAATTCTGGATCATCCGCTACCATCCTGCCAAACAATGCCAGATCAAGAGAATTATTACTCAGCAATACCTTCTTCAATTCTTTCTTGTCCAAATTATCCCCGTTACTCAAGGAATATTGAGCAACTTTATCAATCTGACCCCGACTAAGCATTAACAGAGCACCTGTTTCATTGTTCTTGTCAATCTTAATTCCCGCGGTTTTCAACACTGAAATGGCCTTCTTCAACGCAGCGTCATCACTGACGCTATCATCAATTTCCATAATTCTACGAGAAATCAGCTCAACAGCTTTCTTTGTTCTTGTACCTACTAACTTGTCATTATCTTCAAAGGACTCTCTAACCGCTCTCTTCCAACTCTGGGACGATACTCTTGAACGAACAACTCCACCATAAGTTACGGTTTTAGGCGATCCTGCATCGTCACGGTTGATGTTTGAAGCTGGAACTGTATGTAAAACATTGAAATCTGCATATAAATTTTTCATTTTAAATTCTTCCTTCCTTAAATTAGCATGTTACTTCTGATTAAAGTATTCACGGCCCCATTTTAAACGGATGCTGTTTGCACTTTCATAACTATATTGTAAAACCAACAAATCCTGAGCCAACTGAGAATAATCAATTTTATCAAATCCATTCGCCTTGCCTATTTTCTCCAGTTGAACAAGTGAATTGACGATACTATCGAAGTTGGACATTGACAACAGTGCCTGTATCCTTCTGTCCAAAGACTTGCTGTCACCCTTTTCCTGTTTTAATCTACCTCGTAATTTCTGCAATGCACCAAAAAATGTATCCGCTTCACCATTCTTATTTTCATACACACAAGTGGATTTCCCCTGCTGATGAATGGCATAAAGTCTCACTGCACAATATTCGGCTTTTTCTTCAAAAGTCGGCTTATTGGATGACAGATAATCACTGGGCATGTTTTCCATTAAAACCGGCCAGAAGATTCTTGCACGCGGACTGGTAAGCTTGTTCCCGGCACGCACTCCGGCCAGAACATCCTTTCTAGTTGTAGTACTGCCATTTCCATATAACTGTCGCACTATTCGATCCGTCACCGTTCTAATTTCACGCATCTATGTTCCTCCTTATTCAAGTTCCTTATACATTTTATGCTTAAACAAACCAACAGCAGTAAAAATATTCCTTACGTTACCACTTTCGTCAATTGCACCAACTATTTCTGAATGAGTTGCTCCCTTCATGAAAATATTCAAGTTGTCAAGAGTCGTCTGCAACAACAACTTCTTCCACTCATTCAGTTTTTCATCTCGATTGTCACTGTCCTTCAATCCTGAGAGCCAATTCTTGAATGGTGCGTTAAGCCCATCATAGAAAACCAAGCCATATTTTCTAGAAAAACTTCCTGCCTGTCTGTTATCGCCGTGAAATCTAATTAACCCTACCTTCTTGACCATCTTAATGTAATCATCAGCCACATTCTGCGTAGTTGCAATCGCATCTTCAATTCTCCTAGGCCAGCGATTTTCTCCCTTATCAAAGAAGACAGATGCATTTATATTCATGTCATCGAAAACTTCTATCGCCGGTGCCTGTGACGTCGCATTTCCGTCACTGATTACGGAAACGGAATCAAGTGAAAGAAGCTTTCCTCTGTCAATGCAGTCATTCTCCTTTAATTCCCTAAGCCATGATACTATTCCAGGTTCCTTTCTATCTTCCTTTCCATCAACGTTAATATACATTCCAAAGTCCCGCCACATTGCCTTATTTACATTTGAAGATTTTATCGACCTGGCAGCCGGCGTGACATCATCCTTATCATTTCTCCAGATGGTCATAGGTTCAATAAAGGCGTTCGTATTACTCAATGCCGGTAACCCAGCAACATAGATGGCAGGTTTGTCGTATTCCCATTCAATGTGCATCAATCGTGACCAGGTAGTATACAGTGCCGCTATATTGTTAGGTGGCACCAGCCTTTTGATGGATTCAACATAACCATCAAAACTGTCATTTTCCCAAACCGGCACTTGGTTAACATAGTTTTCTCTGTCAATCTGATTTACTAAAACCAAATTAAGCAGCAATGTTTCAAAAAGGCTGTCACCATCCGCATAAACCGGACTCAACTTGTATAACCATCCAGCAGAATTAGAAACCTTCTCCTTTAAATTTATCTTTGTTTTATCAGTAGTCCCTGTATAATTCTGGTATGTAATAATCCATCTGACCAGTTCATCCATAGAGAAGGAATCTTTCTTCTGTGCAGATCTAGGAGAAAAAAGACTTGGTGAGTTATTACTTTCAGAAATACGGCGGTTAATCTGCCTTACACTGACAGTGCCTTTCCCCGTGGAAATTGGCTTTGTAGCAAAAGAATCGTATTCTTCTCTCGTAACCTGATAAAAAGGCCGTTCACCGAACATATCGAACGCATCTATGTTCTTGTAAAGATATTCAACCACTGCATCAGAGAAATGTCCCTGACTGTACAGTTTCTCCCATGTATCGAACAAATCATCCTCGTCATATTCATCAACAAGCCTTACAAATCTCATGTCATCATCCAGTTCGATCCACTCGTAAGGATTGTCATCCGCATCGAATCTTGTATACACTGTCGTCAGAATCGCCAACATGAATCTCATGACTGCCAGGTCTTGAAATTTCATGTCACCAGATAAGCAAAGATACTTCTGCGAATTTCTGAAAGCTTCCTCCAGCGAAACCTTTGTTTCATGTCCACTTTCCTTTTCCACGACTTTAATCCACGGATTCTTAACCAAATTGAAGCTCATCAATCGACATCATTCCTTTCATAGCTTAGTCCGCATTTATCTGAATATCCAAGATGCCATCCGTCAAAGTCGGCCCTTAAGTCAGCGTCAAGCACCATGGCCAACGACCCCTTGAGCCAGACGTCATCCTCCCATTCAGGAAACAAGATTCTGGTCTTCTTCTCAAGCTTGCGAATAGCCTTGTCTATATTATACTCCGAGATAACCGCTGAAGGAATCCTTATCAGCTGCTCGGCAATCCTTTTCGAATCAGTGTCAGAAAGTTTTCCACCATCAAGAATTTCATAGTCGTCTCCATTTCTTTTCAGCAACACGACTTCAATCGTCTCGTCAATATCACGAACAGCAGCACTGGCTCTTTGATCACTGTTTGAAACATCAGCCTTGTCCCTGTTGAGCCATCCATGTATTGAGCTTTTTCTTTTAGAGTATGACGGTGGAGAAATTTGGAAGGCTGATGCCTTTCGAATTGCTTTTTCCTTCCTGTCTTGAAATTCATTTCTAGCCTTTTCAAGTTCCTCATCGCAAAGATCATCATCTTCACGGTAAACTTTCTGCACCAATGAGGAAATGTCTTTCGGAATGTCAATCCTATCCTTCAAATAATAATCAGTCTTCATAAGAAGATATCTGCCGTATATTCCTTCATTTGCATCCCCGTAATCACCGAATTCATTTATGCCCATAACGTATGTCTGCGGTTCGGTTAATTTTTCTGGACGTCTGATACCATGGCGATGAAGACGTCCGATTCTCTGAAGAATCAAATCCATCGGTGCAATGTCCGTATACAGTATGTCAAAGTCAATGTCCAAAGACTGTTCAAGAACCTGTGTGCCAATCACAATCATACGTTGAGGTCTGTTTCCACGTTTTCCGATTTCATCTTGCAGTCTTTTCTCCTTCTTTACCCTGTCTGGAGCCAGAAAAGCCGAATGCAACACCATCAGTTCTACATCATCTGGAACCAATTCAGCCAACTTCTGTGCTCTCTTCACAGTATTGACAATGATCCCGGCAATTCCACCATCATGTATCATCTCAAGAACATTTTTCATAAGTTCTTCATCAGATGCATCAAAACGATGGATATGAACTGACTTCTTCTGTCCTGCACCAACATCTCCAAAATCAGTAACCCGCCCGACATGAGTCCCGTCAAGATAACTCAGCAGGGGATACGCTTCTTCAGATTCCCAGTTATCGGGGAAAATGACTTTATCCTTCCATTTCTTCCCGAACTTTCCCCTTAAGTATGATCCAAACAACTGTATTCTCTTGTCCTTCGGCAATGTTGCCGACAAGACCACAACAGGAACGTGGTATGCCCCAAGCCATTCAATTGCCTTGTAAAGATAACTGTTCATGTATGCATCATATGCATGAGCCTCGTCAATGACAACAACCTTGCCGCTGAAGCCAAGGTGTCTGAGAAAAAGGTGCTTCTGCTTCAATCCCATTAACAGGAGATTGTCAATGGTACCGACCGTGAATTTGGTGAGAATGGACTTCTTTCCTGAAAACCAGCTGTTGACGCTCACGGTGCCGTGACCGTCATCTTCATCAGCTATGTTTTCAGCATGAGGAAGATGACTGTAGGTCTGATTGAACATGGCCTTTCCATGCATCAGTCTGATACTTATATTCTCATCATCTTCTTCGGCTATATTTTTCAACCATTCATTGACCCTGTCAAACATCGCATTGGTGGTTGCCTGGGTCGGCAGCCCGATATAAAGGCCATCCCTGCCCGAGGTATATGCAAGCTGTTCGACGGCTGTCAGCGCTATCTCGGTCTTTCCGATTCCCATTGGTGCTTCGATGACAACGATTCCCGGTTTCCTTATTCTTCCTATGGCATCTGACATGATTTTCTGAACATTACGAGGCTTGAATCCCCATCGTTTCTCATAATTACTGTCAACGTCGGAAACAGGTCCGAACTGAACCGAATCATCACGGTCCCAGTTCGTTATTGCAGAACGATACCGCGAATCAAGATCAACATCAGATGCCGATTCTTCAATGTCGATTAACGGAAACATCGGCGTATGATGACTGTTATCAAGATACTCACTGGATGCAAGCCAGTCCGACATGATCAGCAGTCCCTCGAAAAGCACTGCCTGCGGCTGACCGATTTTTTCCGGCAAATCTGCCAATGAATCATACCCGGATGCACTCAGCACCTCTTTCAGAAGATATTTCTGTATGCTGCTCCATTTCCTGCGTAAATTACAGTCACTGTCCCTTTGAAAATAGTTAGAGGTGTAATCTTCAAGCTGATTATCCACATCTACAACATTAAACGGCTTACCGTGATGTCCGCCGATTACCGCACATACTTCTTCAGATACGCCCCAGTCTCTCAGCAATGCTTCTCCCGCTAGGTTATGAGGAGAATGTTTCCTTGACTCCAGCAATGCACTGTCCAGACCGTTAAATCCCGCTTCAACAAGTCTCATGACCAGATAGTCGTCAAGTTCATCATCCCTGATATATGATTTCTTGGTCTGAAATGCAGGAGTTGCCTTTCCAATGTCATGAACGGCGCCAAGAAACCTGACGAACTTCAGCAATTCCTCCTCTGAATCAAAGTTCTCCCTCATCACCTCTCTCTGTCCGTCATCAATCCAGTGATTGTAAAGCCAGCCGATTACATTCTTCGTGTCCATGAGATGTACAATCAGCGGCAACCACATCGGCTGTCCGTCCTGAACATTCTTCTTGGCCCATAGTGAATATGCCATTCTTTTAATATTTGTCATACCTTAACCTCCAAAGCTCTATCATAAATCATGCCATCCAATAAAATTAACTCTCCTCCTTTCTTCTCCACTCCATCCCCCCTGCCGTCTTCTGCTTTCCCTTCAAACAAAGACAGATTCCGACGGTATTCTTGAAGCCGAAATGTCGTGCCGCTTCCGTAGCCGTTTGAAATTCGCCGCAGAAGACGTTGTTTTTGAATGCTTGAATCGGGCCGGTGTTTCGATTCTTGGATTTTTTTCTTCTTTTGAATCTGTAGTCCGTGGATGCGGCTCGTCCCGGGTAGTCCCATTTGAGGTTTTTGACATTGTTGTTGCCTTCTTTTCCATCGATGTGACGCACGAAGGTTCGCTTGGGATCGTCGTTTTCGATAAACGTCCTGGCAACGATTTGAGCTACGGTGTAGTTCTTCTTGTTGCCGTCTTTGTCAACCAGACGGATTACTTTGGTGCCGTTTCTCAGCTTGCTGCACTTGAGAATTCTTTTTTTGGAAATCGTTCTGTAGCCTCTTGACGTTTTGATCGTTCTTGGCAGGCTCATGATTTTGCCGGTATCGGACACCATGTAGCGTCCTTCGTACCCTTTGATTTCTTTCCAGACCATGTGTTTTTACCCCCTTTCGTTCATCAAATATCACCTTGAGTCCTATCATACGCTTTTTTCAAGCGCTAATTCCCGCAAATTTGCGGCAATTAGCATTTTTTTGCAGAAAAAATACCGAAACCATTAAAAATGATTTCGGTCTTCTCTTTTAATTCAATTTAATTCCGTCGGCATTGTACCATTTATACCCGTGTCGCTCGCAATATGCGTCGATCTTTTTTGAAAGTTCCCTGCCGGCTCGATATTCGACGATGTAGACGTCAAGTCCTGCTTTTTTGGCCTGCTTAAGGTATCTTTCGTAATAATCCGTATTTTTTTTTGCCTGCCGACCGTATTTTTTCTTGTTGAAATCATATGTCGTGAATACGTCTTCCTGGTTGATGCCGTCATAAAGATTTTTGGCACTGCCGTCTTTTAACGTTTCAGAAACAAAGACGTCTCCTCCGTTGACGATCAGCTTGAACCCCTGTTCTTTGAGTGACGCAAGCATCGACTTCAGACTCTGATAGACTTCAGACATATGATATCGACAATAAACATCGGCATTATCAATGAACAAACCCTCAAATCCTCGTTCTTTATAAACTCGAGCCCGATCCTAAACCACCAGACGCTGCCATTTTTCCTTGGTGACGTCTGCCCAATGTTCATCAGGCCAACCGTCATATCGATCAAGCATGACGTCTTTATAACTTTTATAATAGGGCTGAGCATTTTCAAGCGAACCGATGTTGAGGTATGCATAAACATTTTTGCCGTCTGCTTTCAAAGTTTCAACCTGATTGCTTGTGAAGTTGCTCGGATCAACCACTATGCTGTCATAACACTCGTATTTCTTCTGCTGATTTATGTCATCACCGGTAAACACGCCGTAATCAAAAGAGTCTTTGCAGCATGCTGCGAGGAGCACGGTCATTGCTGAAAAGAGCACTGCCAGGTATTTTATGTGCTTCACTTCCATAATCTCTCCGTTATCTTTTGATAACATTTTATCTATTTTACATCAATTTAGTAAAGACTATTCCCACTCAAAGTTCTCTTTTCCCACACCGAGCTCAAAGTGATACTTCACAAGTCCGAGATCTTCTCCGCAGGTGTCGCATTTCAAAGCGACTTTTCGACCTTTTCCGCTGATCGAAAAATTTTGTTTGCCAAATGCAGTGGGTGCAAGCAACGCTGCATTTACACCGGCAACGAACCAGTCCGGTGTTTCACCCTCGTATGAACTGACTGCTTCGACATCCTTTTGCCTGTGCGGTTGCCCAGCGGTTGCCCCATACCCGACAACGATGATTCCGATGACTTTTTGATTGGGAACTTTTCTTTCGACGGCTTTTTTGCTGAACGTTCCTCCAATCCACCAGGTATTGAGTCCAAGCGTTTGGGCATAAAGCATTAGGTCGGCTCCGACATATCCCAAGCGCTCGTTCAAATCAGCGCTTTCTTTTCCTGACATGATGAAATAGTTGACAGCATTTTTAGAAATAAGTTTTCCTGCGAAATTCAGTGCCGAAGAATCCCCCGTTTCCAGTTTGACGTGCACCTGATATTTCTCATTGTCTTCTTCGATGCGCCTTTTCAAGGCCGAGACCGTTTCCAAGTCAAGCTCTTCATCCCGATATCTGCGCACGACGTGTCGTTTCTTCATTGCCTCTTTAAAGTCCATATATTCCCCTCCTTTGTTCAAAATATATCATTTTTATTGAGCAGATTTCAATAAAAAAGCAACTCGCTATGACGCGAGCTGCTTTCAACGATTATTTGACGCTGACGTCTCCGGTTTGGTAATTGATTTCGATGCCCTTTTGAACGTTTGGCACGAACACGTTGAATTCAAGCGATCCCGATCTGCTTTTGGCCTCAATGTGCGCCCCAGAAGGAACCAGATTGCCTTCTTCGAACAAATCGGTAACGCGATAGCGAACCCGTTCATTTTGATCAAGCGCTTTTCGGACAAGTCCTTCATAGTAGTTTTGACCGGTCGAATTTGCGCTTTGGGCCTCATTTGCCCAGGCCGTCTGCGTTGCGATATTGTCGGGATTGGCTTCAGATGCGTCAAACCCTCTCAGTCCTCCGACCAAAGCATAAGCCAGCAAGTGACCTCTGTCGTAAGCATGAGAGTAGCGACCGCTCAAATCAAGTTTTTGTTTGAAGCCCTGGGGGCGCCAGTCGGTCCTGCCTTGGCCGGTTTCGCTGCGATTTTTGTATTGTCTGGTCGTCTTGTTCAGCCAGGCATCACCGATCATCGCCCCGGTTTCTTTTCTGTTGACCGCATACGGAGCACTTGAAACATTGGCATTCAAATCGGTCTTGTTATCATTGATGATGAAGGCTCCATGTCCGTTCCACTCGATTTTCTGTCCGAGTCTTTGTCTGATCGAATCGCTCAAAACGCTTTCCGCAAGCTGTCTTTCCGGTGTGCTTTCGTCGTTTTGGACGCGGCTTGTCTGAGATTGACCTCCTGAATTCAGCCACTCGTCCAAGCCGATTTTTTTGCCGAAGGCAGTCCAGCTCAGCAGGACCAACCCGATGGCAATGATCAGGGTCGCAAAGCTTTTGTTTTGTTTTCTTCTTTTGACCATTGTTCTTCCTCTGCATTCCACAAGATGTTTCCATTATAGCAAAAACACCCTGCAAAATGCAGAGTGTTGAAAAAATTTGATCAAATCTTGAAACGACCGGTATTTTTCTTCAGTTCTGAAATATTTCCGTTGAACCAGTTCATCGTTGCCATGACCTCTTCGGAATTTTCAGAAACTTCTTCCGTCCCGGCAGCATTTTCTTCCGTTGAGGACGAAATGCGTTCGAGACTTGTCATTACCTGCCCCTGAATCTCTTCAATTTCATGCGTTTATTTTTAACTTTGTTCGACCGGATTGAGGACCTCTGAAGCAACGACCAGGAAACCTTTGCCGGCTTCACCGGTACTGGCTGCTTCAATTGAAGCGTTCAAAGCAAGCCGGTTCGTCCGGCGCGAAATTTCATCGGAATAATCTTTGAACACTTTGATGGTCATATAATTCTTGTTAAACGTTCACAATTGATTTCATGAACTATTCACGTGTTCTTTTAGTAACGAAAACGTTTTTACAATTTTTTCATAAATTTTATTTGACATTTTCCTTTTCCATGTCGTATAATAAATGACGTTGCGATGGTTCGGTAGCTCAGCTGGATAGAGCATCCGCCTTCTAAGCGGACGGTCGTGAGTTCGAATCTCACCCGAATCATTCATAACTTACTTAACCGAGCTTTTAGGGCTCGGTTTTTTTGTTATCCAACAAAAAAATCCGGGAATCATCCCGGATCTCCTTTGACATGCCGGATGTTTTCTCGGTTCAGCAGTTCACCGATTTCTTCCAGCATCTTTTGATCTTTTTTGAGCCAAAATCTTCTGTCCAACATCTTCTTCGTCTGTTTTGCTTCATCTTCGACGATGACCGGTATCGGTCCCAAATATCGTTTCATAATAGCAAACAACTGGCGTTTCGTTTCTATCGTGATCGTGTTTGGAAAATGCAGTGCAATATATTCAATCGGCTCGACGCGATCAACCACGAAAGAAAGACCGTTTCGATCCTGAACTCTGCCGTAAAACAACAGCTCGGCATTTTTTTTCAATCCTTTATGATATCTGAGAAACTGTTTAGGGAAAAAAGTTGCCTCCATCTCGCCCGTCTGATCAATGCATGAAACAAACGCCATCTCGTCGCCTTTTTTTGTCTTGATCTTCTTAACTTCCTTAATTCTAACAAGAACGATTGCCTGCTGATCGGGAACAAGGCTGGCAAGCGAACTTGCTCCGATTCCTTGTGCGAATGCACTGTATTTGTCAAGCGGATGCGCTGACAGGTATACGCCAAGACGTTCCTTTTCTTTTTCCAACCGCTCATCCAGAGTCAGTTTCTTGACGTTTTTCTTGCTGGGCACGAAAAGCGATTCAAGCAAGGGAACACTCATCGAAAGCTGATCGTACTTCACCAAAACGTCAAGCCTGTTCAAAAGTTGACTTCGATCGGCTTCCAAAGAATCAAACGCTCCGACGTAAATCAGCGTTTCAACGATCGGTCTGTAGCTTTTGGCGATTTTTTCGCGTTTTTTTGCATCACCGTCATGATCGTGCTTATCGACAAGAGCACGGTCAACCATCCTGTTCATGAAATCATCCAGACTTTTAAAAGGTCGGTATCCGCCAGCATGGCGCTCAGCCAAAATCTGTCGAATAAAATCGAATCTGATTCCCTTCACGGACAGAAAGCCAAACATGATGCCACCGTCAGAAATGCGGAAATCATAACTGCTTTTATTGATGTCGGGCGCAAGGATCTTGATTTTGCGCTTTTTGGCAGCCGCCAGAAAACTTTGAGTCTTCTCAACGTTGCCGATTACGGTACTAAGCAGCGCACAATAAAATTCTGCCGGGTAATGTGCCTTAAGGTAAGCCATCTGAAAAGCCATCTTCGAATACGCAACGGCGTGCGAACGATTGAAGCCGTATTCTCCAAATCGTTCAATGTAATCGTAAACTCGCAATGCGTCTTCTTTTGAGAAACCCTTTTTTTGAGCACCTGCGACAAATTTGACGCGCATTCTTTCAATCGTTTCATGTTCTTTCTTGCTGATTGCCTGACGCAGAATATCGGCTTCGCCCAATGTGAAACCACCCATTTTTGACGAAACCTGCATGGCTTGCTCCTGATAGACGATAATTCCGTAAGTGCTATTTAAGATTGGTTCCAAAACCTTTGCCGGATAAGAAACAGTTTTTCGTCCGTGACGTCTTGCCGTAAATTCGTCAATGTTTCGAATCGGTCCTGGACGATACAAAGCGTTCAAAGCAACGACGTCTTCAAAATTCTCAGGTCTGATTTTAAGCATGGCCTGTCTGATTCCATATGAATCAAATTGAAAAATTCCTTCCGTTTTGGCATTATAAAAGAGTTCCAAAGTTGCTTTGTCGTCGAGCGGAATTTGTTCAAGATCAAGCTTTGATGCTTTATTTTGGTTGACAAGATCCTTTGCCGTATTCAAAATTCGCAAATTTTTCAAACCTAAAAGGTCGATTTTAAGCAAGCCTGCTTTTTCAACCGGTTTTTTTGAAAACTGGGTCATCAAATAACCGTCATTTCCGATTTGAACCGGAACGACTTCGTCAAGATTTTGATCGCTTAAAACGATTCCGGCAGCATGCGTCGAAAAATGTCTGGGCAACCCTTCAAGCTTTTGCACAGTTTCAAACAGACGTTCGTTTCTTTTGCTGTCAGCGATCAAATTTCTGATTCGCTGAGATTCCCTCCGAGCACGCTCAAGCGTCATTTTATCTCCGAAAGGTATCGCCTTTGACCAAGCATCAGTCTCGGCCTGAGTCAGCCCGAATATGCGGCATCCGTCGCGCAAGGCCTGCTTGGCACCAAATGTGTCAAACGTAATAATTTGTGCCATGTGTCGACTTCCGTACGTATCATAAACATACTTGATGATCCGATCACGCTTATTGTCAGGAATATCAAGGTCGATATCAGGCATTTCGTGACGTTCTTCATTTAAGAAACGCTCAAACAAAAGATTATACTTAATTGGATCCACATCGGTAATGCGCAAGACATAAGATACCAGCGATCCGGCGGCAGATCCGCGTCCGGGTCCAACGATGATGCCGACTGAGCGCGCATATTGCGTAATCCCGCTGACAATCAAAAAATAGTCTTCGAATCCCATCTCATGAATCACTTTAAGCTCGTGATCAAGACGCTTTTGATAAATGTCGATCTTATCAGGATTCTCTCTGAAACAGCGCTTGATTCCGTCAGCGCACAGCCGTTTCAAATAATCATGTGCTGAAACTTTTGCAACGCCATTTTGAAATTTGTAATGCGGCAACGAGATTTCAGATGGAGTCAGCCAAAAGTCGATTTCGGAAAGAAGTTTCTCGGTTTGGCCAAATTCGGTTTCCATCCCTGCATTTTTATAATCGATTTGATATTCACTCGGTGACTTCAGATATTCAGAACCGGACATACGCTGATCAAAATTGATTCTTTCATCCGCATCAATCGCCTGGAGAACCACTTGTCCAAAATAATCATCCGGCTTCAGATATTCGACTTTTGACAAGGCGATTTGCGGAATCTTCAAAGTTTCTGCGATCCGATACGCATCAAGCAAAAGTTCGCGCGAAAATTGAGGTCCCTTGCCCAGATACAGTTCTGCACCGTTTGACTGCAGCTTTTTAAAAAATTTCGGCGAGCTTGCAACCTTGATCGACTCGGGCGAAACAATCACCGCCACCCCGTCAAGACAATCCTTTATGTCATTACACGTTTGCGGGTTGTCGTGCGGATCAAGGCTGTTTTCAGACAGTTTGTTTGATGAAATTTTCACTAAATTTCGATACCCTGCTGCATTTTTGGCAAGCAAAAGCAAAGAAATCGGCTCTTCTTCACCGTCTCCTTGCATATTAAGCTCAATTCCGATTACCGGTTTTTTTATTCCGTATTTACGACATGCTTCAAAAAATTCAAACGCGCCATAAAGAACGTCGACGTCGGTCAGACAAAGTGCCTCATATCCCATCTTGCTTGCGGCTTCGACGTAATCGCTGATCTTAAGCGGGCTTTGCAACAGACTATATGCGCTTTTTACCTGAAGCGGTGCAAACATTTTGCGTCATCCTTTCTAAAACAAAAACACATGTACGCTATTTGTCTATATTATACTAAAATTTCTAAGATACTTCCATTTTTTTGCGACAAATTCCCCAAATTATTTGTGAAATGAAAAGAAGTTTGTGCTACAATATGTAACGAATGAGAGGTGTTTTCAAATGGCAAAACAACTGACTATTTTGGTTTGGGGCGCTATTTATGGTGAAGTAATCGGATACGTGCTTTCCGCTTTGGGCGGGACTGCGTTCGATCCCGCAATGAGTGCCGTCATTCCCGCAATCGGGGGACTGATTGCAATCAATCTCTTATCGCTTTTCGTTAAGAGTCCTGAAAAGAAGTAATAAAAGAGCCGAGGACAATCGCCTCGGCTTTTTTAGAATCAGAAAAAAGCCCCGCCGTTTTGGCGAGGCTCTTTAGCGTCACTTCCGAATCAGTCTGCAACCGTTTCAGAAGCGGAAAAACTCAATTTTCCGTTTTCATCCAAGTCAATTAAAACCTCTGAATGCGGCATGACTTTTCCTGCAATAATTTCTCTTGCAAGCGGCGTTTCGACGTTGTTCGTGATAAAGCGTTGCAAAGGACGTGCGCCATAAGCCGGATCATATCCTTTATCAGCCAGCCAGTCGCATGCTTTGTCGGTAATTCTGAGCGTGATTTCCTGACTTTCGAGCCGCTTTGAAAGCTGCGAAACGAATTTTTGAACGATCTTTTGAATAGCTTCTTTTCCGAGCGGCGCAAACATGATGATGTCATCGATTCGATTTAAAAATTCAGGCTTGAAATGCGTCTGTGCAAGTTTCATTACGGCCTGTTTGGTCTCATCGGAAACTTTTCCGTCTGCTTGAACGTTGTCAAGCAAAATACCGGATCCAAGATTTGATGTCATGATAAGAATCGTATTCTTGAAATCAACCGTCCGACCTTGACCGTCAGTCAAGCGTCCGTCATCAAGAACTTGCAGCAAAATATTGAAGACGTCCGGATGAGCCTTTTCAATTTCATCAAACAAAACGATCGTGTAAGGATTGCGCCGAACGGCTTCCGTCAACTGTCCGCCTTCCTCATAGCCGACATAGCCGGGAGCAGCCCCGACCAGACGTGACACGGAAGCTTTTTCCATATATTCTGACATGTCGATTCGAACCATGTGTTTTTCAGAGTCAAACAAATCTTCTGCGAGCGCTTTGGCAAGTTCGGTTTTGCCAACGCCCGTAGGTCCAAGAAACATGAACGAGCCGAGCGGTTTGGAAGGATCCTGAAGTCCTGCTCTTGAACGAAGCACCGCATCGGCAACGGCATCAACGGCTTCATCTTGTCCGATGACTCGCTCATGCAAAGTATCTGCCAAGTGCAAAAGCTTTTGCCTTTCTCCCTGAACAAGTTTGGCAACCGGGATGCCCGTCATGCGGCTGACGACTTCCGCAATTTCATTTTCCGTGACGGACTCTTCGACGAGCCAATCTTCAGGACGTTTCGTATTTTCAAGTTCTTTCAGTTCGCTTTCAAGTTTTGGAATGACCGCATGCTGCAAACGAGCTGCTTCTTCCAGATCATACTTGTTTTCTGCTTCTTCCAGATCATGCTTGGCCTTGTCGATTTCCTGCTTTTTGTCAGAAACTTTTTGAATGTCTTCTTTTTCGCTTTCCCAGCGCATTTTGAGCTTGTTTGCCCGTTCGCGCGATTCAGCGAGATCTTCTTGAAGTTCAGCCAGACGTTTCTTTGAAGCCGGATCGTTTTCTTTTTTCAAAGCGGCTTCTTCGACTTCTTGTCTCATCAGCTGACGCGTGACCTGATCAAGTTCAGTCGGCATCGAGTTCATTTCGACTCTGATTTCGGCGCATGCCTCATCGATCAGATCAATTGCCTTGTCAGGAAGAAAACGGTCGGTAACGTAACGATTTGAAAGAGTAGCCGCAGCCACGAGAGCATTGTCGTGAATCCTTACGCCATGGTGAATCTCATAGCGTTCCTTCAACCCGCGCAAAATCGTGATCGTGTCTTCAACGTCCGGTTCTTTAACCAGAACTTTTTGGAAACGTCTTTCCAAAGCCTTGTCTTTTTCCATGTATTCACGGTATTCGTCAAGCGTGGTTGCTCCGATCAAATGCAGTTCTCCTCGCGCAAGCATCGGTTTCAGCAGGTTGCCGGCATCCATGCTTCCTTCAGTTTTTCCGGCACCAACGATGTTGTGAATCTCATCAATGAATAAGATGATTCGACCTTCGCTTTTGGTTACTTCTTTTAAGACTGCTTTCAATCGTTCTTCAAATTCGCCGCGGTACTTGGCCCCTGCAATCAAAGCACCCATGTCAAGCGAAAAAATCGTCTTGTCTTTCAGGTTGTCCGAAACGTCTTTTTTCACGATCCTTTGTGCAAGACCTTCAACAATGGCGGTTTTGCCGACGCCGGGTTCACCAATCAAAACAGGATTATTCTTCGTTTTGCGCGACAAGATTCTGATTACGTCACGAATTTCTTCATCGCGCCCGATAATCGGATCCTGTTTGCCGGAACGAACCTGTTTGACAAGGTCAACGCCGTATTTTTCAAGCGCCTTGTATTGTTCTTCTTGATTTTTTGACGTCACTTTTTCACCACCACGCATTTCTTCAATGACTTTCTTCAGTTTTTTCTCATCTGCACCATGAGCGGTCAGATACTCGCTCAACGGATTATACCTTTGTTTCATCAAAGCAAGGAGCAACGTGTCGATTGCAACGTACTCATCCGAAAATTCGGTTCGAAGCATCTCCGCATCCTGCATCAATTTGTACATATTCTGCGAAAGACTTTGACCATATGCATTCGTTCCTTCGACGACGGCGATTCTGTCAAGTTCATCGTCTATTTTCTTTTCAAACGAAACAATGTCGATACCAGCCTTTTTGTAGATATCGGATGCAAGCTCGCCAGGTTGAATTAAAAATTTGAATAGATGCGGAATTTCGATTGCTTGATGATGTCTTGCAGCCGCAATTTTTTGTGCCTCGGCAAGCGCGTCCTGCACCGCTGAAGTAAATTTTGGTTCTTCACTCATAAAAAGCCCTCCGATCAAATTTTCTTACAAGTCAATTTTACAACGTTTCATCCAAAATGGGGGTACTTTTGTTTTAAATTGGTCAAAAAAGGTCAAACTTTAACCTTTCCTTAAAAATTGCGCAGATGCTGAAGTATCAACGCTCTGAATTTTTTGTCAAATGCAGCACTGTGCATCGCCTGCTCAATCAATACGTCAAGATGGCTTACGGGCAAAATGCCGTTTTTTAAGATTTGCCCGTAAATGACAATCCTCGGTTACATACAATGGCCTATTTGGGGCCGTTTGGATACATGGAAATAAAAACAGACTTTTTGGCTTATTTCCATCATAGAAGGAGAATTGTAATGCATACGCAAAAAAACCGGATAAGATTTGCGATTGATTGCAAATCATCCGGTTTTTCAATTTGAGACAGAGTTTTTTCAAAGCCTCGTGAAAAACTTATTTGATATATGCGTACTTGTAATTCCACTGGGTTCCGGCCGTATTGTGAATGATGCCTTTGACGCTCTTTTTTTGCATATATGCCGTAGTCTGTTGGTAAATTGGCGTCACCCCCTGATCGGCATTGAAAATTTTGGCTGCTGACACCAGATCCTGCCAACGCTTGTCTTCGTTATTTGCATCTTCACCTTCTGCTTTTTTAATCAAAGCATCATATTGCGGATTCGAATACTTGCCATAATTGTATGAAGTACCAGTCAGAGGAATCTGCAAGAACGTAATCGGATCATTGAAGTCTCCGCCCCAGCCAGAAACGTAAATATCATAATCGCCTCTTTGGGCTCTGTCCAAAGCACTTTTTCCAGGAATTGAGGCCAAATTGATTTTGATTCCCAGAAGCACCTTCGTATATTGAGACTGCAGATACTGAGTCAATGGACCGTTATTGGCATTGTCGTTTGCGGCCAAAATCGTCACCGTCAGCTTGCTTGCACCGATTTCTTTCATGCCTTTTTCAAAATATTTTCTGGCTTTTTCCTCATTGTGGCTTACGGTGCCGGAAACTGCCTGCTCTTTTGCAAAATCATCCCCGTTTTTGGGATCATGTGCCAGATCTCTTGCGACAAAGCCCGTCGGAAGGCTGGAACCATCGCCAAAAACCTTATTGATCAATACTTTTCGATCAAGCGCAAGCGAGAAAGCCAAGCGAATGTTCCTGTTATTAAGCGCTTTTTTGACCGTCGGATCTTTGGCTTGGAAGTTATATGAAAGATACGAAACGTATGAATAAGGATATTGCTTAAATTCGGAATTATTCTTCAAACTTTTGACCTGTTGGTTCGAAAGCGGCGTCATATCCAACTTATCCTGCGAATAAAGCTGATAGCCCGTATTCGTATTTTCGACGACCTTGTAGGTTATCTTTTTGAGTTTGACCGAACCCTTGTCCCAATATTGATCATTTTTGACAAAATTCCACTTATCGGAAGTTCCGTTCCAGTCCGTCATTTTGAAGGGACCGGAATATACCATATATTTTGAACGCGTTGCATATTTTTTACCGTATTTTTCAATGACTTTTTGATTTTGCGGTCCAAAAAGCGGATAAGCGAGCAGAACTTTGAAATAGGCAATTGGCTTGTCAAGCTCAACCTGAACGGTATTTTTGTCAAGCGCTTGGATGCCGAGCTTGTCGGTGCTCAACTTTCCGGACGCAATTTCATCAGCATTTTTGACGCCTGAAAACAAATATGCGTACGGGGATTCGGTTTTCGGATCGATCGACCTCCTCCAAGAATAGACGAAATCGTCAGCCGTAATCTTGTCACCGTTGCTCCATTTGGCATTCCTGAGTTTAAAAGTCCACGTCAGTCCGTCCTTTGACACTTTGCCGGATTTCGCCAATCCCGGAGTTGCTTTCCCGTCCTTTCCCAAACGGTAAAAACTTTCAAAGATATTGCCTGTTTGTCCGTATCCGGTTGCTTTTGAAATATCGATCGTATCAAGCGGAGCGCTTGCAGAAAGCTTCAAAACCTGCTTTTGACTCGCATCATCGCTTGATTTTGCGCATCCGGCAATTCCCGCCCCGATCAATAGCATTATTGATGCCGCAAATAGTTTTTTTCTCTTATCATTCATAGTAAAAACCCCTTATCTGATTAAAAAAAGACCCGTGCTTTCCGCAATGCAAAACGGAAGCACAGGTCATTTAAAAGTTTCTTCTGCAGGATGGTTTCTGCAACAGACCTTTATCTGACAAATTATTCCGCCTTTATTTAAATAACAATTTCTGCACGTTGAACGTTTTATCATCGTATTCTTTCCTTCCATCGAAATTTGTTATCTATATCATAATTTGGCACTTACTTTTTGTCAATAAAATTGCTTAGGGCATTACCGTTTGCTTGTAACCAAAAGAGGCTGGGAAAAAAGGCTCTTTTCTTTCTTGAATTAAACGAAAAGCCGAACGAAGACGATCGATGAGCGACTGACTTTGTCCGGATTTTCTTCAATTTTTCACGCGCTATCTTTTTTAAAACGGTGCTGATCAACCAGTTTATTCAAAATCTCATTCAAATTTACGGACAAATCCTGCATTTTACTCAATGTGTCCGTAACCGGCAGTGATTTTACCAAATGCAGTGCTCGCTAAATCAGCACGCTAAATCGCATTCACATTTGCCGACAGTCGCTTTTCGGCTATTTCCGTCTTGAAAGGCGATCGTCATACATACGCAAAAAAACCGGATCAAATTTGCAATTAATTGCAAATCATCCGGTTTTTCAATTTGAGACAGAATTTTTTCAAAGCCTTTTTTTAGTTTCACAACAGATTCATCAGATCATCTTTATCAATAATCCCGCTCTGCATGCCCTTGCCGGACAAGATGTCATCTGCAAGCTTTGATTTTTGCTCTTGCATTTTAAGAATTTTTTCTTCAATCGTATCTTTGACGATCAGCTTATAAACCAAGACGTTTTTTGTCTGACCAATTCGATGCGCCCTGTCCGTAGCCTGATTTTGCGCCGCCTCATTCCACCATGGGTCATAGTGAATGATGACGTCGGCCCCGACAAGATTTAGTCCCGTCCCTCCTGCTTTCAGCGAAATCAAAAAAATCGGCACGTCGTTTTGGTTAAATTCCTCGACCATCTTGAATCGCTCTTCCTTAGGTGTTTCACCGACAATCTTATAGAACTCAATCTTTCTTTGTTTGAGTTTCTTTTCAAGAATCGAAAGCATCGAAACAAATTGCGAGAAAACAATAATTCTGTGTCCCCCGGAAAGAGCCGATTCGATCAGCTCCATGCAGGTGTCCGTTTTGCCCGATTCTCCATCATAATCAGAATAGACCAGACTTGGGTCGCAACAAATCTGTCGAATTTTGGTCAGTTTCGCCAAAATCTCAATCTTTGACTGCTTGAATTCATCAGCACTTTTTTGACTGAGCTCCGTTCTCAATTCATTAACCATTGCCTGATACAAGCCGGCCTGTTTTTTAGACATTTCAGCATAATATGGCCGTTCAATCTTCTCCGGCAAGTCTTTTAGAACCTGGCTTTTTTTTCGGCGCAGCACAAACGGCACAATCATCTTGATCAAAGCCTTCTGCATGCCTTTTTCTTCATCGATCATGATCGGACGTTCAAACTGTTCTCTGAATTCATTATAGCTGAACAAATATCCCGGCATGACGTAATCAAAAATGCTCCAAAGCTCGCTCAAACGATTTTCGATCGGCGTTCCCGTCAAAGCAAAGCGCGTTTTGGCATCAATCGCTTTGACTGCTTTCGAAGCCTGCGTCGTGCTGTTTTTGATGTTTTGAGCTTCATCAATGATTTCGTATTCAAATTCAAGCTCGAGATAATCTTCAAAGTCGCGCTTAAGCTGATCATAAGTGGTCAAAACGATATCATAGTCGGCAACGTCTGCAAGCAGATCGTGACGCTGTTTTTTAGTGCCATTGATCACCAATGTCTTGAGCGTCGGCGCAAAGTTTTCAAGCTCGTTTTGCCAGTTGTAGAGTAAAGCAGCCGGTGTCACGATTAAAGCCTGCCCGGAACTGACCTGACTGATTTTGTCGTCTTTGGCGGCCAACAAAAGAGTGATTGTCTGCAAAGTCTTGCCAAGCCCCATTTCATCGGCCAGGATTCCGCCGAAACTTCCGTTCGCAAGCGAAGCCAGCCACCGATAGCCCTCTTCTTGATAAGGACGCAGTTTGGCGTTCAATCCCGAGGGAAGAGGCAGTTGTTCTTCCGTAAAGCTTTCAAAACTCTCTACAAAGCTTTTGATTCGCTCATCGGAAGAAACGGCCAATCTTTCTTTTTCCTGAAGCACTGATTCCAAATAAAAGGCACGATAAAGCGGCAGATCAAGCTTGCCTTTAACAAATTCTTCAGGCGTTGCACCGATCATGTTCATCGTTTTAAATAATTCTTCAAACGTTTTGTCTTCATCGTCAAATTTGAGCCTCTTCCCCGTTTTAAGCACATAGAATTTCTTTTGGGGCGTATAGCTGCCTAAAATTTCGGCCAGTTCTTCCGGCGAAAAATCAGAGCTGGTCACTTCAATGTTCAGCAAATCGTTGTTAAACGACAAACCGACGCTAAATTTAGGCCAGCGGTAAATGTGGGCATTTTGAAAGGCCCTCGTTCCCATGACACTGCCTGTTTTTTTCAGTTTTGGAAGCAATCTTTCAAAAATCATCTCAGTATTTTCCGTGTCGCGTTCCGTGACGAAAGCTTCTTCATCAAAAACAAACTTGCCGCGCAAATGTTCGATTGCCTTTTTTTCAAAATATTCGTTGCGCTTTCGATTTTTCTGACCTTTGATTATTCCGAAATCGTTCAGCTCGATCGGATAGTGCTCACCACCGTACGTGCATTCGACCTTGCAGAAGAAATTTTCCTTATCAGCATCGAAATAATAGGAAACTTCTGGTCTCTTTGCCTCATCTTCTGAAAGTTCAGGCTTTCCTTCGACTTTCATTCCCAATTTTTCGATTTTTTCGATCAGATCGCTCAATTCATGCTTGTTTGCATCACTGATAAAGATGTCCTGTCTTTCTCCGGAATATGCGCAATATTTTTCAAGTTTTCTGATAAGTCTTCTCTTTGTATCGGTAACGCTGCTTTCGCACATGGAAAAATTGTTGCGATCAAAATAATAGATTCGCTCTGACCCTTCAATCATCCTCGACGGAAATGAGTAAAGAAAGTGATAGCCGTTTCTTTTGTCATCTCTTTTGCATTCGAACAAAAAATCAAATTCGCCATCTTTTTTGAAATAGACGTTTTTATCGATTTTTAACGTTTTTGCCCTGTCGAACAAGCCATCATATCTTGGAGACGACATCGCAAGCGCCTTTGATTCGATCCTGGAATAGCCGCGCACGTAATCATCTTCGATTTTTTCATTGTATGCGAACCTGATCAGTTCTTCATCCTGCTCGTTCAAGCTTTCTTCATCAAAAAAAATCGATTTGTTGGGCGTAATCTGATACTCATCCTCAGCGACAAGCTTTTCATAAAAATCTTTGATGTCCTTAACGACAAAACTTCTTTTCTCATCGATTCTTCCAACCCTGAATGACAATTCATCGTAATCATTGGTATATTTTTTGGAGATTTCCGGATACAATTTCAGCGTCGGCGTCTTTTTTTCTCCTCCAAGATCCATGCAGACGAAATCTTTGCCGAACGTTTCTTCTTCGGGATTGACGTTGTTTTCCAAAACAGCCTCTGCAACCATTACGCAGCACTCAGTCAAATGTTTGCACCAATCGCCAGGATTGCTATAACAGTCGTAACTGACGATTTTTTCTCGGTTGAAACGAATTTCAGTGATTCCCCAACCTCTGTCCATGGTCATGCAAAAACAGCCGTTTTTGATTTCAAAATGACACCAAGCAGCGTTTTCATCACGCTTTTTAAGGGCTTGGTTCCAGTCATATTCGCTGAACGGAAGGTCGGAAAAGAGCCTGGGAAGATTATAGTAATAAGTTTCTTCATCCCAATCTCTCAGCCATTTAAACGTGCTTTTATCGAAATTCCTGCTTTCAGAAGAATTGTCCTCTCCAAGCAATTTTTTATGCTCAAGAATAGTCATCAGCATCGCCAAATGAATGCAATTCCTGCGACCGCACTGGCAGGTCGATTGTTCGATGTCGTTTCTTTCTTCCGTCAGCGTGACGGTTGTCTTGATATTTTGACTGAAGACCGCCGTAAAAAATATGTTTCTGTCGTCAACGCTGACAAGCGGAATCTCTTTCATGGTGCGCAAAATACTGCCAGCCATCTGAATCGTCAGCGAAGAGAACCTGTTCTTCCATTCGTTCATTTTCCACCTCGAATTGCGACGCTGAATTTTACAGACGATTAATCTTCCGCAACCAGCTTCACGATTTCAAGCAAGACGTCCGCAGCTTTTTCCATAACCTGTTCTGAAACGTATTCGTAACGCGCATGCATGTTTTCGCCACCGGCAAAAAGGTTCGGCGTCGGCAGGCCCATAAATGAAATCTTTGATCCGTCGGTGCCTCCTCGAACAGGATAGATGACCGGTGCGATGTCAAGATTTTCCATGGCTTTTTTGGCAAGATCAACAACCGTCATATCCTTTTCGATTACTTCGCGCATGTTGTAATACTGGTCAAACATGTTCATGACGACGCGTTCTTCGCCAAGATCTGCATTCATCTTCTCGACGATATCTTTCATCACTTGCTTTCTTTCTTCAAATTTTTCACGATCATGGTCGCGCACGATATACTGGCTGTGTGCTTCATCAACGGTTCCGTCAATCGACAAAACGTGATAGAAGCCCTCTCTTCCTTCCGTTTTTTCAGGAACCTCGTCTTCAGGAAGCGCTGCATGAAAATCCATCGCAAGCTGAATGGCATTGACCATCACGCCCTTGGCCGTTGCGGGGTGAACGTCCTTGCCGATGAACGTCATCTTGGCTGCAGCAGCGTTAAACGTTTCATATTCCAATTCTCCCAAAGGTCCGCCGTCAACCGTATATGCGATATCCGCTCCAAAATCCTTGACGTCAAAACGGTCGGCGCCGGTCCCGATTTCTTCATCAGGTCCGATTCCGACTTCGATTTCGCCGTGCTTGATTTCAGGATGATTCGTCAGGTATTCGATTGCCGTTACGATTTCGGCCACGCCGGCTTTGTCGTCGGCACCTAAAAGCGTCGTGCCGTCCGTCGTAATCAGATTGTGTCCCTTGTAATTTTTAAGATTCGGAAATTCGGAAGTCGTCAAAACGTATTTGCCGTCATGATCAAGCTTGATGTCGCTTTTGCCGTCATAATTTTCAACGATCTGCGGATTGACGTTTGTCGCGTTGAAATCGGCCGTATCCATGTGCGCGATAAAGCCGACTTTTTTGACGTCCTTGTCCAGATTGCTTTCAAGCGTTGCAAAAACATAGCCGCTTTCAGGCGAGATTCGAACATTTGACATGCCCAAATTTTTAAGCTCTTCGGCAATTTCCTTGGCAAATTCGACCTGCGTTGCCGTTGAAGGCACCGTTGTCGAATTTTCATCGGAACGAGTTTCCTTTTTTACGTATTTGATAAAGCGTGGTACAAGCGTTTCATATTTTGTCATTTTAAAAACCCTTTCTATGCATAAATTTTTTTAAATCAATTTAAACGGATTCGTATTAATTCTTGACGTCATGACTTCAATCGGCCAATTTTCCTCTTTTGTCCAATTTTTGAAAATGTCCGTCAAACGATATTTGCAAACGGATTCGAAATAATGTCCCGGATCGATCACGGCCAGCCCCGATTCGTAGATATCGTGCGCCGTATGATACGTCACATCGCTCGTAACATAGACGTCAGCGCCTTTTTTTAGCGCATCGCCATAAAATTTGGAACCTGATCCGCCTAAAACGGCGACCTTCTTGACCAGCTTGTTTTGATCTTTGGCAATCAGACGCACGCCTTCGACGTTTAGTGCTTTTTTGGCAAATTCAGCGTATTCCTTGACGGTCATCGGATGTCTCAAATTGCCGATTCGCCCCATTCCGTACTTCTCGCCTAATCCTTCAACACGGTAAAGGTCGAAGGCGATTTCTTCATACGGATGATTTTTTCGCATCGCATCCAAGACTTGTTCTTTCAGATGAGCCGGAAAAACGACTTCAACTTTTTGTTCTGCAACCTCTTCTGCTTTGCCGGGAGTGCCGATATAAGGATTTGCTGCATCCTCAGGCAAGAAACGTCCCGTTCCCTTGAGCGAATACGAGCAATGAGAATAGTTGCCCAGCTTGCCGGCACCAGCTGCGCCTAAAGCGTTCCTCAGTTTTTCAGCATCGTTTTCAGGTACGAAAACAGCCAGCTTATACCAAGTCTCCTGCTTTTCCGAAAGCAAAATTTCGCAATCTTTCAGACCTAAATCTTCGGCAAGCCAGTCACTTGTCCCGCCATTGGCATTGTCAAGCAGCGTATGCGCTCCAAAAACGGTAATCTCATGTTTTAAGATATCAGCATACATCTTCTGCTGCGGATTGCTCAAGTCGATTTGATGAACGGGCACAAACATTGCCGGATGGTGTGCAAAAATGAAGTCGACGTCATTTTCTATTGCTTCTTTGACGACATCCGGTCTGACGTCAAGCGTCAGCATCATCTTTTTGACCTCATGTTCCATGTCTCCGAGCTGCAATCCGACAGGATCGTTCGGCTCGGCAATAAAACGCGGCGCAAAGCGGTAAAAGCGGTTGACGATTTCTTTGACTTTAACCATTGATGACACCTTCGATTCGTTTGATTTCCGTTTCAAGTTCCCGCTTCTTTTCAACAGGAACCTGATTTGCTTTTTGCAGCTGACCCAAAACCTTGTTGATCTTTTCAATCTCTTTTTGCCATTTTCTGACAAATAAAGGGCTTTGATTCCTCATCAAAAACGGCCCAAACATGAGCTCTTCTTTCGTCAACGGCTGTTTTTCGCCATGATATCTGCCAACGATGATTTCATACGTATGCCCGTCTTCTTCAAGAATTCGTTCGTCTTCAATCCAATATCCGTTTTTTTGCAAAAAAACTCTGACGTTTTCTTCGCCGACATTCGGCTGCAAAATCAGCAATGGATGATTTGCAAGCTTTTCCTTGCCGCTTTCAAGAATCTCGCAGATGAGCGGTCCGCCCATTCCGCAGATTGTAACGGTATCTATCTGATCGTTTGCTTCAATTGCTGCCAGTCCGTTTGCCAGACGTGCTTTGACTTTTGCTTCAAGACCTTCTTTTTTGATTTCATGCTGTGCATTTTCAAAAGGTCCCTTGACGACTTCGCCCGCAACTGCAAATGCGATTTTTCCGTTCAAGGCAAGATTGGCCGGCAGATAAGCATGATCTGAGCCGATGTCGGCCAAACGCGCCCCGTCAGGCACAAAAGAGGCGACTTCTTCCAAGCGTTTTGATAATTGACGTGCGTCCAATTTTATCCCCCTTTACTTGACCTCTTCATCAGTTTTGAGAACCGCCATGAAGGCTTCTTGCGGAACAACCACTCGACCGACGGCTTTCATGCGTTTCTTGCCGCGCTTTTGCTTATCGAGCAGCTTGGCGCGTCTGTCGGGGTCACCGGTATGAATCCTTGCCGTAACGTCCTTGCGGTAGGCTTTGATGTTTGTTCTGGCAATGATTTTGGCTCCGATTGCAGCCTGAATCGGAATTTCAAAGTTTTGACGCGGAATAATCGTCTTAAGCTTGTCGGTAATTACTCTGGCGCGCTGCGGCGCAAACTCTCTGTGCGAAATGAAACTCAATGCGTCGACTTTGTGACCGTTGAGCAAGATGTCGATTTTGACCAGATCGCTCGGTCGTGTTCCGTCAAGCTCATAATCAAGCGATGCGTAGCCGCGAGTGCTGGATTTTAATTTGTCAAAGAAATCAAAAATAATTTCTGAAAGCGGCATTTCATAAATCACGTTGACGCGATAATCGTCCAAATATTCCATGGTCTTGAAATTGCCGCGCTTACGTTGACAAAGCTCCATTACGGCTCCGACGTATTCGTTTGGAACCATGACTTCAGCTTTGACGAAAGGCTCATTGATTTGTCTGATCTTAGGCGCTTCCGGCATTTCGGAAGGGTTCGTGACGCTGATATGACTTCCGTCCGTCAATTCAACGTCATAGGTGACGGAAGGTGCCGTCGTAATCAGATCCATGCCAAATTCACGTTCCAAACGCTCCTGAATGACATCCATGTGCAGCAGCCCCAAGAAACCGCACCTGAATCCAAATCCCAGAGCTTGAGATGTTTCCGGTTCGAATTCAAGCGCTGCATCATTTAATTTGAGCTTCTCCAGTGCTTCTCGCAAATCGTTATACTTGGCATTGTCGGTCGGATAAAGGCCTGAATAAACCATCGGATTCATTTCACGATATCCTGACAAAGGCTTATCGGTCGGGTTATCGGCATTCGTCACCGTATCACCGACGCGCGTATCCTGAATATCCTTGATGCTGGCCGTAAGATAGCCAACGTCGCCTGCCATCAGATAATCGCGTTTCAAAGGTTTGGGGGAATTGACCCCGACTTCTACAACCTCATACTCTGCGCCGCTGTTCATTAGTCTGATGCGATCATCTGGTTTGACGGTACCTTCAACTACGCGAATGCTCAAAACAACTCCACGATAGTCATCATAGACGGAATCGAAAATCAAGGCCTTCAAAGGCGCTTTCAAATCGCCGTTCGGTGCCGGAACCTTTGACACGATCTGTTCGAGCATCTCTTCGATTCCGATTCCCGCCTTTGCAGAAGCAAGAACCGCTTCTGATGCATCGAGACCGATCACGTCCTCGATTTCCTGGCGAACTTTTTCCGGTTCGGCAGACGGCAAATCGATTTTGTTGATTACGGGCACGATTTCCAAATCGTCATCCAGTGCAAGATAAACGTTGGCCAACGTCTGCGCTTCAACTCCTTGGGCGGCATCAACAACAAGAACTGCTCCTTCGCAGGCAGCAAGGGATCTTGAAACTTCATATGAGAAATCGACATGTCCAGGCGTATCGATCAAATGAAAAATATACGTTTCGCCATTTTGGGCTTTGTAATGCAATTCAACTGCATTTAATTTAATCGTAATCCCGCGCTCACGTTCCAAATCCATCGAATCGAGCAGCTGATCTTTCATCTCACGCTTTGAAACCGTATCCGTCAATTCAAGGATGCGGTCCGCCAACGTCGACTTGCCGTGATCGATGTGTGCCACAATCGAAAAATTCCGAATGTGTTTTTGGCGCTCCTTCATTTGTTCAAAATCCATTCAGTTCTTCCTACTTTCTTAAAATAGTCTCTAACATTTAATTATAATATAGGGCGGTAATCATAGCAAGAAAGCCGTAGATTTGGTTTATTTCAAAAAGATTGGATCGCTTTTTACATCCGAACATCAAAAGCCTTGCCGATTTTTCAATCAGCAAGGCTCATCTTACCTGATTAAATTGTCATAGTGTTTGACAATCACTGCTTCATCCAAACCCAGATCGGTCAACCCGAATTTCAAAGCAATATGCCAAGCACGAACAAAAGCATCAATTTTATGCTCAAAATGGCTTTTTAAAAGCTGCTGCTGCATAATCAGACAAACCGCATTAAACGATGCGCTCTTCCATTTGTCTTTCATGCTGTCCAGTTCCTCTTTTGTCATCAACAGCTTATATGTCGTCTTCTGTTCGTTTGAAATCATGAAAAAACCTAGCATAACGGAAGAAAACGCATCATAAACGGTTTCTTTATCATCGGCTTTTCCTGACGCTTCGATCAAATCACACCAACTGCAGGTCAAATTCGCATATAACCCGTTTATTCTTTCCTGGTCGCTGTATCTTGATACGGGCAAAACCCTTCTTGGGTAAACGTGAAGCGCATCTTTAGCCATTTTTGCAAAATCCATCATGCTTCACCATCGTCTTTTTTCCAAAAACATCTTGCGCGTCTGATTTCAACGCTTTGGAGATTTTCAAGATACCAGTCTTTAAAGAAATCATATCTGACCAGCAAATCAAAGAAAGAAATCTTGTCTTCATCATCTTTGACGGTAATGACCCATTTCGGAGAATTTCCGCCGGCAAGATTTTCATCAAACAAAGTCAAGACGACGCTGTCTGACAAATTCATGATTGCTTCGCAGTTCATGCCGGATTTAAGCATGCATCCTGCTTCTGAACCCATGATAAACAGGCGATCCAATGCAACTTCGGGCTCCGTTTCGGAAACAATCGGATAAACGGCATTCCTTCTTGCATTGAGCAGATTGAAATCAACTTCGTATCCGTAAGCTTGTTCAACGCATTCTCCGATCGAAACGAGATACTTTTCAAAACGAATCAAATCTTCCTTGTTGTTTTCTGCATCATTTGCAATAAGCAGCTCCACAATATCGCGACTGTTGAAATACAGAACCTTGTCTGAAAAATCGATATAAAACAAGCTCAGGCCCGTCCGTTCGTCAATGTAGAATGCTCGCTGCTCATCTGCAGAATCAACTTTGAATTTAAATCTGCCGCAAGCATTGATTCCCGGAAATTCATGATACAAGGCCCTGTCTTTTTCGCTCGACATCAAAATAACCGTTTCCTTATCGTTCAAACTGAGCAAACGATTGATGAAAATCAAGTAAAAGTCGGCACGACTGTACTGAATCGGATAAACCAGATAATCATCATCAAGCTGATATGAAGCAAGCGTTTTGATCGATTGAAACAATTCATTCAGATCGGTCGTATTAATCAGCGTATCAAAGACCTCGGTAAAACGGATTCCGTTGTTCAGACTTTCTTTTAATCTGCCGTTATAATTCATCAGACGCTCATTGGTCGAAAGCGCAGGCTTTTGTTCTTCAGGAGTTACGTCAAATTCAGACTCATGCGGATAAAACGTTATTGTAGGATTTTCATATTCACTCATCATTAATTCCTCCGATTTCCCGTCGCAATCAAATCAGTAATGTAATCACGATACAAAGCGGCATTCTTTTCTTTAAAGTTCTCAAAACTTCCGAATTTGGCAATGATGCTTTGTTTTTCATAACCAAGCAAAGTATCTTCTTTTGAAAGTTCCAAAACCCGCTTTTCATTTTCATGGATTCGCTGATAACCATTGGCCGCTTTTTCGTCAATTTCTGCAATTCGACTGAGTTCATCGGTCAGTCTTTGTTTCATTTCCCTTTGTTTGCCGGCATCCCATGGCATCACCTTTTCCTGATTAAGCTGTTTCAGCTTCTTTCGCATTCGTTCCTTTTCCGCTTCACGGTTGCTCTGAGAATCAAGCAGCTCTTGCAATTCATCGTTTTCTTGAGAAAGTCGTTCGATCGTGTCGGTGTTCAATCGTTTGTTTTCTGCTTCAAATTCAAAAGAACGAGCAAGTTTTTGATATTCATTTTCATCAAAATTAAATTTAACGTTCAAAACATCGAGCGTTCCGAACAAACGACGTCCCCACCAGTTTCCGAAGTAAAATTGAAACTTTCCCGTTTCCGTTTCCTCAAAATAAAAGAACGGATATCGTTCACGCAAAAACCCAATCAGGTTACTGCTGAGATATTCGCTGACAAGACCGTATGCATCTTCAACAAGACGTTCGTTCGATTTGTCGTACGATGAATGTCGTGCTTTCAAAATTTCAGTTGAATATTTTTCACTGTCGATCAGCTGATAAACCAGGCGATCGTCCTGTGCCTGGACCGCCCTTCCTAACGACTGCAAGTAGTCCAGTTTATTTTTGATTTCATTTGTCAAATCGATCGTTGCCTGTTTATGATCAGCCAAAACAAATTGGTTTGAGTTATCCATCTTTTTCCCCTCGCTTCATAAATACAGTATTCATAATACTATTTTATCGTTAATAGCTCAAAAAACAAAATTCTGGCGTTTAATTTAACGATATTTTTAGATTAAGGATGAAAATTTAAGAATCATGCGGACATTTCCCCCGAATCATCAATTTCCGGAATAATCGAGTCAACAACTCCGTCGCCGACACAAAAAAACAGCTTGCACGGAATTTTTTCACGTTGACATGTCAATGCGACCATTGCGCCGAATGCAGACTGCTCTCCAAGATATCGATCGGTCGCATCTTCTTCGACGATGACGCAAACGAAAACCCGCCTGTATTTTAACAATTTTTCGATCAGCATGGCATGATAATATTCCATGGCATTTTTTCCAAACCTTTGTTTAAAATTACGAATCTGTTTTTTGCTCAAATGATTGAAGTAAGGATAATGAAAACCATCATTGGTTTCAAAGAGATTGCGTTTTGAAAGTCTTAAGATCAAAGGTTCGAAAGGATAGACGGAATGAGATCTTTGAGTGAATTTGACAGGAGACACCATGTTTTCCTCGTTGACAAAAACTATATCAGTTTCAGTCATCGGTACAGCGCTTGCCAATCCGCCTTCCGGGAAACGATTCTCAATCAAAAAGTCAAGCGATGCCGTCACCGTCAGATAAAAACTTTCATCATGTTTGCCGTTGGCACGATTAAAGTATTTGCGCTCAAGGATGTCTCTTGCATGCGTGCAGTCCATGTTTTCCGTTAAATACTCGTATTCTTGCTTGATTCGCAGGCTGAGGCTGAACAAACGGCCTAATTTATTTGAAAACTCCTCTTTTAAAACAGTCATTTAAAAATCCCCCTTTATAAGTTCCTATACTGATAAAGACGCAAATAAAGGGGAATTTATTTTATTTTTTCAAATATTTTCTTGAATATTCTTCAATTCCTGCGAAAACAAATACCGCCGGATCATCGTCAATGTTTAATTCAAGATTTTCTGCACGCATCTCAAGCGAAGAAAAAACTTTTTCATATTCTGAAACGGAAATTTTTTCCCTTTTTTCGAGCATCTCTTCATAGCCTGTTTTATCAAGCATTTTTTCAAATCCGGGAACAAGTCTTCCGGTGAAAAATTCGCCTTGCGCTCCCGATCCGTAGCTGAACATTCCCAAACGCTGATTTGCTCTGAGACTGTCTGAATTGTTTAACAAGGAAAGAAGGCTCAAATAAAGCGAACCCGTATACAAATTGCCGACAAGTCTCCCGTACTTTCTTGAAAACTCGAATTGACGCGAAAGCTCCGAGCTGATTTTGGGATCCGCACCTTCAATGGCAGCACGCAATCCCTTAAGCCCTTGCTTAGTGTACGGCAAATGAAACAGCAAAGCGGCAAAATCTTCAAGCTTGGCACCAGTTTTTTCCCGATATATCGAAAAAACTTTTTTGAAGAAATCAACATAAATATTTGCAGAAAATTTGCCATTGACGAGCGCCTCGGTATGATTGAACGGACGCCAGAAATCCATCACGTCTTCCATGTAGCACGCACTCGTTTCTTCAAGCTCCAAAATGCGCGGATTTTGTCCTACGATCATCGCGCACGCACCGCCTCCTTGCGTAGGTTCGCCTTTCGTGTGCAGACCATAGCGCGCGATGTCAGAACCGATCACAAGTGCTTTTTTATCCGGATTGAGCGCCACGTGGCCTTTTGCAAGCTGCAAAGCTGCAGTTGCTCCATAGCATGCCTGTTTTAACTCTACGGCCCTAAGATAAGGCGAAAGGCCAAGCAAGCGACTGACATACACTGCGCCTGATTTTGAATTGTCGATGCCGGATTCAGTTGCAAAAATAACCAGATCAATTGCTTTTTTGTCTTCTTCCGTCAGGATTTTAAATGCAGCGTTTGCGCCCAGAGTAACCGAGTCTTGCGTCGGAGGGATGACCGCCATTTTTTCCTGACCGATTCCGATCAGGTACTTATTTGGATCTTCGTTTCTTGCATTTGCCAATTCTGTCATGTCAACATACATGTTTGACGTATAAAAGCCGATTTTGTCTATTCCGATCTTCATTAGAACCATTTACCTCGTTTCATTTTCTCTTCTAGAATTGTATCACATGTCCTAAAGGTCAACTACCCTGTTGTTTTCTTTTGAATTGCAGCATTCTTTAATGTTAAAATTTGATTGAAGATATTTAGCTTGAGGTGATTTTTTGAAAGCTGTAAAAATTATTGTCAAAGGCCTCGTTCAAGGCGTTGGTTTCAGATACACCACTAAGATGTTGGCAGATGAATTGAAAATCAAAGGAAAAGTCGTCAACATGCCTGACGGATCGGTCTATATCGAAGCGCAAAGCACTGACGAAGCTTCTTTGGAACAATTTATTGCCGGGGTAGAATCTTCTCCTTCTCCGGCAGGACGTGTTGATGAGATGGATGTTTCAGAGATGAAACCAAAGGAATACTCTCGTTTCAGCGTCATGTATCGCTGAACTTGAAAATATTCATTTTTTAAGATATATTTATAAGGATACCTGTAATTATGAAAGGATAATGATACTTTGAAAAAGAAGAAATTGTTGGCCATTGCCACGACTTTGACTGCAGCTTCTGTTGTCTTGTCCGGTTGTGTTCAACGTACGAGTTCAGGAAAACCATACGGATTTGTATATGACCACATGGCTGTTCCGACGCAGCATTTCCTGGTTTGGCTTTCAAACCTCATGGGTGGAAGCCTTGGGTGGGCAATTATCTTGCTGACGTTCGTCGTCCGTTTGATTTTAATGCCCGTCATGCTGAAACAATCAAGAAACGCAACGATTCAGCAAGAAAAAATCAGTCATCTCAAACCATTGATGGATGATATCGCCAAGCGCCAACAAGCAGCACAAACAGACGCTGAAAAAATGGCAATCAGTCAGGAACTCATGTCGCTTTACCGTGATAACGGCATTTCAATGACCGGCGGAATCGGATGCCTGCCTCTCTTGATTCAGATGCCGATTTTTGCCGCTCTGTATGCTGCCATCCAGTATTCGCCTGAACTTTCCAAATCATATTTCTACGGCATAAACCTAGGGCACAGCAGCATTATCTTAACGATACTTTCATTTGCGGCCTATGCTTTGCAAGGATGGATCTCCATGCTCAGCATGCCTAAAGAACAGCGCAAACAAATGCAAATGATGATGTTCATGAGTCCTGTAATGATTACGGTAATGACTTTTGTTTCACCTGCCGGACTTGGACTATACTTTTTCGTCGGCGGCGTGTTCGCCTGCATACAAACATTGATTATCAATGCAATGCGGCCAAAAATCAAACAGCAGATCGCTGAAGAACTCAAAAAGACTCCGCCTAAGAAGGTCGTCTTGCCGAAAAAACCTGCTCCGTCAAAAGCAGACGTTGCAAAAAAACATGCAAAAGCCAATCGTAATGCCGGAAAACAGAGAAAGCGCAAATAAGACAGCAAAAAGACAGTGTCACGCCTGACGTGCGGCACTGTCTTTTTAATTTATCATAAAAATGCTTCTTCAGAACATCGTCCATAAAATGCAGCAGCAGAAATCGCTTTTCAGCTATTTTCCTTTCTGCATCAATTCTTCAAATTTATCAATCGCTCTTGTCGGTCCGGCAACCAAAATGCTGTCATTTTCAGTCAAAACGTCTCCGGCAGACGGAAGCACCATCTTTTGTCTGCTATGTGCCAAAGCAATGACATTCAGCCCGTAGCGATCGCGAAAATCCATTTCAGCCAATGATTTGCCGACAAACTCTGGATTTGTAATCAATATCTCCGCCAATTTGAAATTGGCGTCCAGATCAAGATAGTCAACCATGTTTTTTGATGTCAGACTCCGACCGATACGAACCCCCATGTCGCGTTCAGGATGAACTACCCGATCAACGCCTAATTTCTCCAGCACTTTTGCATGATACTCATTTTGAGCTTTGGCCGTGACATATTTAACGCCCTGTTCTTTGACCATCAGAGTTACTAAAATGCTTGCCTGAATATCTTCACCGATTGCAACGATTACGTGGTCAACGTTTCTGATTCCAAGCGAACGAAGCACGTCTTCATCCTGTGCATCAGCTACAACGGCTTGAGTCGCAATATCTTTATAATCATTGACACGAGATTCGTATTTGTCAATTGCCAAAACTTCTTGTCCCGCATCGGCCAAAGTTTTGCAGACGCTTCCTCCAAAACGTCCCAATCCGATAACCGCAAAAGTTTGTTTCTTCATTGTGACGGTTCACCCTTTCAAAAAAGGCGGAATGACCAAAAGTCCTTCCGCCTCGCCAATATCGTTTTAATTGCTAATATTCCAACAACGCCAAAGTATCATAGCCTTTAAGCTTTTCGCGACCGTTCAAGGCTTTGAGCTCAATAATGAAGGCACACCCAACAACTTCACCGCCAAGCTGATTGACCAGATCAATCGTCGCACCGATCGTGCCGCCGGTTGCAAGCAAGTCATCTACGACCAAAACTTTTTGCCCCGGTTTGATTGCATCCTTATGCATATAAAGCGCTGAAGTACCATATTCAAGCGTATACTCAGCCTCAACCGTTTCTCTTGGGAGCTTTCCGGCTTTTCTCGCAGGCGCAAAACCAACACCGAGTTCATATGCAACGGGACATCCGATGATAAAGCCTCTGGCTTCGGGACACACGACCATTTCAACGCCCTTGTCCTTTGCAAACTGAACGATTCTGTTCGTTGCTTGACGATATGCTTCACCGTCAGCCATTAATGGAGTAACGTCTCGGAAAATAATTCCTTTTTCAGGATAATCCGGGATGCTTGCGATGTAGTTGTTTAAATCTAATGCCATTTTGTAAATCTTCCTTTCACCAACAGCTGCAATTACTGCATGTTTTGAAGAAGCCAGGCTTTCACGTCGGCTTCTGAACCAGCTATAAGCAGCCGTTCCACTTCCATGCGCTTTTTACGCGCCTGGTAAGTTTTGGTGTCTTCAAGATTATGGTGCTTAATTTGCTTCATCCCACTTAAAGACCCATTTTCTATTTTAACAAATCCAGCGTCAAAAAACACCTTTAATATGAAAATCAAATCCGATTTCTTTATTTTAAAATACGCGCTGATCCTGTCAAGGTTTTTAGTAATCGGATAATTATCCAAATTACGGATCTTACGATACACTTGGGCAAAAACCTCGCGTGAAGGAATTCCGTCTATATACACATTGTCATTTTGGTAAAAAATAGCGCGCACGCTCTTGGCTTTGATATGCTTTATTCCATGCATCAGCTGTGCGTAATTGATCGGACAATCGACAAAAGCAACCTTGTCTGCCGAAACGGCATCCATATTTCTGCAGACAAGCACGCTTTTTGCCCCCTTTGAAAGATAAGGCTTGGCTTTTCCATATAATTCTTTTGTGAAAAAAACATAAGTCATATTATCAGCAAACATTGATTGTTTCAGCCTATTGGTTCTTAAAAGCTCAACCGAGATACCAGTTTTCTTTAAATCTTCAATCATGATTTGCGGATAGCGCTGATTTTGCCAAACGTTGATCGACAACGATCCGATAAACTTAATCGCTTCAGGATTTGCTAAAAGTTCGGCAATCTTGCTGCCGACCCCAAAACAAACGGCCGCTACTTTCACTGTCCGCTCATCATTTAAGAGATTTAATCTCAAGTGATTTCCGTTTCCCATCGGCTTTGCATCTTCGACGACATATCCCCGATATGAAAAAACAGGTTTGGGATTGTTCGTCCCGAACGGACCAATTACGCTGAGTTCCTGAATCATTTCAGGATTAATCTCGCTTAAATCAATGTCACCGTCCAAAATTTTCGCTTGTTTTGCTGCAGATTCCAAATTTTGATTTTTGGCTTCCTGGTCAAGAATTTCTTGAAGCTTCGGAAGTTCATCCGCTGAAACGGTCAGCCCGCATGCCATGTGATGACCACCGAATTTTTCCAAAAGATCGCGGTGTCCATCCAATGCATCAAAAAGGTTGAACGCTTCAACGGAACGACCTGACCCCTTGGCAAGACCGGAATCGCGATTAACGCCCAAGACGATCGTCGGTTTCCCGGTTGATTCGACCAAACGACTGGCAACAATGCCCAGAACGCCTTCATGCCATTTTTCACCCCAAACAAGATTCACAAGATGATTTTTTGATTCTTCGTTCAAAAGATCTTGTGCCTGGGCAGTGATGTCTTTGACAAGATTTTGACGTTCAATATTTTGCTGAAGCACGTTTTTTGCAATTTCTGAAGCCCTTTGTTCATCCATTGTCGTCAACAGCTCTACCCCAACTGTCGCATCAGAAATTCTCCCCAAGGCGTTAAGATTTGGCGCAATACCGAACCCAATCGTTTCTTCATCGACTTCATCTTGCTTTAATCCGCATTCTTCATATAAAGCAAGCAGTCCTATCCGTTCCGTTGAACGCAAAGCCTCCAACCCGTACTTGACAAGAACGCGATTTTCATCAACCAACGGAACCAAATCAGCAACGGTTCCTATCGCACAAAGATCCAAAGCTTCTTGCGGAATCTCTTCAAGCAATGCCGTTGCCGCCTTGAATGCTACTCCGGCACCGGACAGTCCTCCAAAAGGATAGTCCCCGTCATCATTCGGAATTTTTGGATGAATAATCGCATACGCATCCGGCAGCTCTTGCGGCAATTCGTGATGATCGGTAATTACGACGTCAACGCCTTGTTCTTTGGCAAATTCAATTGCCTCATGACCTGCAACCCCGTTATCGACGGTCACGATTAATTGAGTTCCGTTGTCAATCAAACGTTTGTAAACGTCTTTGTTTGGGCCATAGCCGTCATCAAAGCGATTCGGAATATAATAGTCGCATTCCGCCCCCAGCTGCGTTAATGCTTCATACATGATTGACGTGCTCGTCAATCCGTCAGCATCATAATCGCCATAAACCGTAATTTTTTGTCCCTCAACAATTGCGGTCCTGATTCTGTCGGTTCCTTTTTTCATATCATGCATCAAATAAGGATCGTACAGATTTTCCGGCCCTGGTTTTAAAAAATTCTCTGCTTTTTCTTTTGTATCATAACCGCGATTAATCAAGATTTCGGCCACCAGCTCTGACAAATTTAGTGCCTCGGCTAATTTTTTCGTTTGATCCTGATCAGTTTGCGGTCTCTTTTTCCATTCGTATCTTGAATCAATCAAACTAATCCCTCAATTATCTATTTTGTACTTGTTGTTGAAGCATCGGTGCGTCTCATCGTCTGATTGGCTTTAAGGCTTTTTTCAAGCTCATTGATTTTCTTTTTTTGAGACATGATCGTTGAAACGGACAAAGAAGCTGCAATTATCGCACCAATCAAAATCGCGAGCACGAGCAAAATCACTAACGGCATCGTCACTTTAGTAAAACCGAAACTGACGGTCACGTTCCTGACGTTGAGCCAGGAGAAAATGACAACAATCAGCAATAAGACGATAACCAGGATCAATCTTCCTTGTTTTTTCATAATAATCCCCCTATGAATTATTTTTTGTTGAAAATTCCGCCTGCCAAATAGTCGCCAAGGCGAGGGCACAACTCATAAAGATGATGAGCCAACTGCATATATTCAGGCAGATTCAGCTCTCTTCTAGACGTTCCGATCGATTTGACGACTTTTTCGGCAACGATTTCCGGGTTAAGAGAAAGCGCCCCGATTGAATCAAGGTAATGTCCTGACTCATCGGCAATATCAAAGAAATCGGTTCTTACGGGTCCCGGATTTACAGTCAGGACACTGATTCCCAAAGGTTTCAACTCCAAACGAAGCGCGTTTGAATATCCCAACACCGCAAATTTTGTTGCAGAATAAACGGAGGCCTTAGGCGTTGCGATCTTCCCGGCAATCGATGCAATGTTGATAATCGCGCCACGCCTTCGTTCGGCCATATGAAGCGCGACGTATTTGGACATATACATCAATCCTAAAACGTTCACGCGAAACATTCTTTCGGCAATTGCCATGTCAAAGTCCAAAGCCTCTTTCATCAATCCAAAACCTGCATCGTTTACCAAGACGTCAATCGGTCCGATGCTTGATTCGACTTTTTCAACGACACGCTCTATCTGATTCGGAATCGATACGTCAACCTGAAAAGCATATGCGTCATTCCCCGATATCCTTCGACAAGTTGCCACCACTTCTTCCAGCTTTTCTATCCGGCGCGCACAACCTATAACGATGGCGCCTTTCTTTGCAGCCTGATAAGCAATCTGCTCACCCATTCCGGAAGAAGCGCCGGTTATCAAAACAATGCGTCCCTGCAAATTTTTCAATTCCTTATAACCTACCATTGTTATACCCCCTTCTTAAACGGAATATCGTAAACATCAAAATCTTTAACAATGCGACAGTTTTGAAAAACGCTCCTTGCATCTTTTTCCAACTGATGAAGACTTGGTCCGACATAACGTGCCGAAACATGATTAAGCAGCAGTTTTGAAACGTCAGCTTTTAAAGCAACGTTTGCCGCTTGAATGCAAGTCGAATGATAGTAATTGCGGGCAAGCCTTGCGTCTCCGCGACCAAAAGTACATTCATGAACCAAGACATCCGCATTTTTGGCCAAATCAAAAATCGCTGGTGTCTGACGAGTATCACCCAAAATTGTCACTATCCGTCCTTTTTGCGGAGCACCAACGTAATCTTGACCGCATATCTCACGACCGTCATCAAGTTTAACCGTTTCTCCTGCTTTTAGGCGACCATAAATCGGGCCTTCCGGAATTTTGTCTTCACGCAGCTTATCAATCAGAAGTTCCCCTGGATGAGGCTTTTCTTCAATTCGATAACCGAAACACTGAATTCGATGTTCCAAAAAACGGCACTCGACTTTAAATTTATCATCCTCAAAAACAGTTCCTTCATCAGTCAGTTCAACAAATTTAAGCGGATATGACAATCTTGTCTGCGTTACCTGCATCGATGCCTTTACATAGCTTGCAATCCCCTTTGGACCATAAATCGTCAAAGGACGCGTTTCTTCTCCCGTTTGAAAAGAACGACTGCTGAGAAAACCCGGAAGGCCAAAAAGGTGATCACCGTGAAGATGAGTGATAAAAATTTTATCAACTTTTCGCGGCCTGATCGTTGTTCGTAAAATCTGATGCTGAGTTCCTTCACCACAATCAAACATCCAAACGGAATTGTTTTCGTCAAGAAGTTTCAAGACAAGCGAAGACACGTTGCGGAACTTTGACGGCGAGCCGGCACCGGTTCCTAAAAATTCAATTTCCATACTAAAATGTCCTATCTATTCATGAATTATGAGTTCAAGAAAGTATGACCCTTCAAAAACCCTTTCTGACTCTATTTTATCATCAAATCCTTTTAAAAAAAACAAATTGCGTGCTCGCGAACGTATATTCTGATAAAATACAGACATAAGGAGATGACTTTTTTGGAAATCAGAGACTTTTTAACAATGACAGCTGATCTGAATGAAAACTACCGTATTTATATCGATCAAACTCCGCCCGTTCCTGCAGGAATTCTTCGCGTTACGGACGGGGCAGCTGTCTTTTTGGAAACAAAAAAACCTCTTACTGTTAAAGACGCAAAAAAGCAACTGAATTTTCTAAAAAAAGAGCAAAAATTGATGTTTTTCGTCAATGAAACGCCGCAATACGTATTTGGCTTAAAAATTTCCAATGATAAAATTTTGCTTAATTAAACAAATAGCCGCAACTTTGATTCATAAGCTGCGGCCACTATTCATCTACTTTAATATTTCATGTGCAATAAAAGGTCCGAAGTAATTCAAGCCGTCAGGATTCGGATGAACATGATCATCATAAAACCATTCAGGATGATCTTTGCAATACGAATACCAATCGATGACCGTCAGATTACCGTATTTTTTAGCATCATCTTTCAGCTCCTGGTTTACCTGATCCTGCCATCTTCTTGTCGGAACAAACACATTGATCCAATAAACCTTTCGTTGCTTTCCAAGAATTTGCATAATCTTTTCCATCGTGTTTTCATCATACGGTCCGTTCGTCCCCTCGCTGATCAAAACGGTCTGTGCAAGCTTTCCTGAAGAATTCAAAGATTGGAGAATCGGTACGATTTCTGAAACCTGACGACCAACTTTGGCATCAACGTACATATTCGGAAAAATCTCCTGCATCTTAGCAGAAGCGTCTGCCATCACGGAATCGCCAACGCAAGTTATCTGAAGGCCTTGCGCCTTTTTTCGCTCGCTTTCAGTCAATGAAATCGGACTTTTCCCATCATTGTTTGATTCTGATGAAGAATTCGATGACTCTGAAACAGAAGAATTGCCAGATGATGATTTGGAAGTTTTCTTGTCAGCTTTTTGATTGACCGAAGACGCCTTCTTTTGATTATTTTTTATGACGCTTTCAAGCTGCCCATCATCTTTGCTGTCTGATGCGGCAACAGATGAAGGCATAAACGACCCGACTGCCGCCAAAACAAAAATCAGCAACGGAATTGCGACATAAACGCGTTTCCATCCATATGAAGAATCCGCTTTAAAGAATTCTTTGACGACGCTTGACGTCTTTGAATAATCAAATTTTTTCAACGGAACTTCCAAAAAACGGTACGACAATTCGCTGATTGCCAAAATAATAACAATTTCAATCAAGCCGTGCAGCACAGGATGTGCAGCGATGTTTTGAATCTTGGACTCATAAAAAACCATTACCGGATACTGATAAAGATATATTCCGTAGCTTCTTTTTCCGATCCACCTGAAAATCGAATTATCGAGCCAATCACCCCAATCGGCACCGGGATGGACTACGACCGCCACTAAAATCATGGCAGCAAGCGAGAAAAAGAACATCCCGCCGCGATAAACAAGCTCGTTTTCACCCGTCATCTTCGTAAACATCAAAGCAAGCAGAAGAAAAGATCCAAGACCGATGCCGTCCAGGATCAGCCGTGGCTTTGACGGAAGCTGCTTTTTTAATGACGTGCTTGGCCAGACGACGGCCAAACCTGCACCAATCAAAATCGAGAACATTCTAGTATCCGTTCCATAGTAAACACGCGAAGGATCTTCGCCGACATGATACATAAATGCCATCTCAAGGGCTGAAAATAGAATCATGATCAAAATCGTATCGATAATCGGTTGTTTTTTCTTAAAGAACTTAATCATGACAAAAATGAAAATCGGCCACAACAAGTAAAATTGTCCTTCAATCGACAATGACCACAAATGCGTAAACGGCGACTGATTGCCGAACTTGTCAAAATACGATTCATGATGATTGATCTGATACCAGTTATAAACATATAAAAAATTAGTTCCGATTACTGATTTTAAATTTTCAGCCAATCCTCTTGAAAACATAGTGATATATGCGGCCGTTGACAGAACCATTGCAACCAATCCCGGATAAAGCCGCTTGATTCTTCTGATATAAAAGGCCTTGACATCAATCGTCCCGTTTTGTTGGAACTCCTGAAAAAGCAGGTCAGTAATCAAATACCCCGAAACAACGAAAAATATCGGAACCCCCAAGAAACCGCCTTGAAAGCTGAACGGTGCCAAATGATACAAAATGACCGCCACGACCGCAATTGCGCGAATTCCGTCAAGTCCTTTGATGTATCGCTTCTTTTTTAGTCTCTTTCCCATTATTACTCACCTTATAAAATTGATTATTCAACAAATTCGAACGTGAAGTCGCCGATTCTTACAAGATCTCCATTCTTTGCGCCTCTTGCTCTCAACTCATCATCAACTCCCATTCCGCGAAGCTGTCTTGCAAATCTCATCATGCTTTCATCATGTTCAAGATTTGTCATCTTAAAGAGTTTTTCGAGTTTTTCACCCGAAAGGATCCAAACGGCATCAGAATCGCGAGTAAGCGTAAACGGCTTATCGTCATCAGCTTCAAAGCCGTATTCAGCTCGCTTCTTTTCTTGAATGCGATCGGTGAGCGTGGCAAATGCAGGAGTTTCTTCCAAAATATTTGCCGTCCTCTGCATCAATGCATCAAGACCTTGGTGTGTCAGCGATGAAATCGCCATAACTTCCGGAATATGCTTCAACGTGTCATCGTTTTCAAGCTTGGCTCTGAATGTTTCAAGATTGTCAGAAGAATCAGGCATGTCCATCTTGGAAGCAACGACGATTTGCGGGCGTTCGAGCAATAACGGATCATACATGGCAAGTTCAGCATTGATCTTTTTGTAATCGTCAAACGGATCTCGTCCTTCAACGCCCGACATATCGATCAAATGCAAAATAACCCGCGTTCTTTCAACGTGACGCAAAAATTGAATTCCCAAACCGACGCCCTGGGAGGCACCTTCAATCAATCCCGGCAAATCGGCCATTACGAAGTCGCGACCGTCGTCCAAACGAACCATTCCAAGATTTGGAACAAGCGTGGTAAAATGATAGTCGGCGATTTTCGGCTTGGCACTCGTTACGACGGAAAGAAGCGTCGATTTGCCAACGGAAGGAAATCCGACCAGGCCGACATCTGCCAAGACCTTGAGTTCAAGCTGAATCGTGCGTTCAACTCCCGGCTCGCCGTTTTCGGCAATTTCGGGAGCAGGATTTTTGGCAGAAGCAAAATGAATGTTGCCGCGACCGCCGCGACCGCCTTGCGCAACAACCAGTTCCTGACCTGCATCTATCAGGTCTCCCAAGATTTCTCCGGTTTCAGCATCCGTGACCGTCGTGCCTTGCGGAACGTCGATATAAAGGTCTTTTGCTCCGCGACCGTACATTCCCTTGATCATCCCGTTTTGCCCTGGTTTTGCTTTAAAAATTCGATGAAATCTGAAATCCATCAAAGTTCTCAAGCCTTCGTCCACCTTCAAAACGACGCTTCCGCCCTTGCCGCCGTCACCACCGGCAGGACCTCCGTTCGGAACATATTTTTCACGCCGGAAAGCAACAGCTCCATCCCCGCCTTTTCCGGCCTTTACTTGTATTTTCACTTGATCTACAAACATTTTTTTCATCCTTACTTAATTGAGTGCATCTTAGTCAAACACTAACAATCAATCATAGTTCTGCGCTATGCTTTTAAATTTTTATGCGAACGTTAAGCCCGTCAAGCATAGTACCATGCTTTAATATAACAGTTTTGCGAACCATGGTCAAAGAATTTTTGAACTACCCCAACTTAACCTGAAACTTCGTTTTTTAACGGTTTGAAGTTGGGGATTCTGGGAACACGGCAAACTTG
>OIDD01000062.1_pt1 | contig 71280 bp, 81 predicted proteins | sample 1606751 | NCBI WGS metagenome assembly OIDD01 (sample SAMEA3882544, study PRJEB24775) | human gut metagenome | biome: human-associated habitat; feature: intestine environment; material: feces | place: Netherlands | collected 2009/2010
AGGGCTCCCCGTCACGGGTCTTGAGGACATTGCCCAGGCCGCAGCCGATGCCCTTATTGCCGCTGTTGGAGTAGCCGAAAAAGCGGATGGTGACCCGGCCATACATCCCGCTGTAAATGTCAGAGGGGGCCAGCTCACAGTTGATGTTGTCGATGCCCACCACCTGGGGCTTGTTCTTGGTGGAGGCGGTCACCACCCAATGGCCCTTGCACTCATCGCCAAAGGGGACGCCGGACTTTCTCACGCCGTCACCGTCCCAGATGGGGACGGCCAGCATGGGAGGCCGGGCACCGTTCCACACCTTGGTCAAGGCCTCCTGGGCGGCGGCCTGGATGGCGGCATCAATGTCCGCCTTGGTGCTCACATCCGTCTTGGGGATGAGGATGGTGACGGAATACTTGGGCTCCCCGCCCTGCTTGGCGGCTCTGGGGGTGGTCAGGTTGCAGTAGGACAGGCGGACCTCGCCGGTCAGCACTTTCATGGGGTCATTCTGATACATAGTCTTTGTTCTCCTTTTTAATAGATTGCCTTGTGTGTTGCGTATCAAAGGGCGGTGTCCGCCCATAGCGCCTTGATTTTCACCCAGCGCTCATGCCGGGCTTTGGCGGCCTTGACCTTGCGGGTCAGCCGGTTGTTGTTTTTGAGGGTTTCCACCACAGCGGGGTGGCGGCTCTTGGGGTTGCTCACCTTGCGCCAGCCGTCTGTAAATTCACGGGAGGCCAGTTTCCAGGCGTCCTCACTCTCCTGGATGGCTTGCTCCAGGTAGGCGGTCAGCCGGTCAATGGCCTGCCAGTTATCGAAGTCCCAGCGGTGCACCAGCTTGAACAGCTTGCGGGTGTTGGGGATGGTCATGTCACAGAGCCGGTCCAGGTAGATGTCCGCTCGGAAAGTGTCCGCCTGGATGTGGACCAGGGTGTCCGGGTCGGTGAACATGGGGCAGCTCTCACAGCGGTCCCGATCTGGCAGGGCGGAAATGTAGCTCCTGGGCTCCGCCACCTTGTACTGCACGGACCGGGTGCAGCACGGGGCCACAGGGAAAACCGGGTCATGGTCTTTGCAGTCCAGCGGGACAAACGGGCGGAGGCCGGGCCGGGCGTGGGCACAGGCGTTGTATTTAAGCATCTTTTTCACGCCCCAATTCTTTGTCTAAACGGAAAAGTTCAAATGTGAGTTGACAGGAAAGAATACCGGCCACATAGCCGTCCACTTTACTGGTGTGGACCACGCCCTCAATCACATACTCAGCGCCCACCCAGCAGAGCGTGACGATGATGAGCATGAGCACATACACCAGAATGAAGATAGTGAGCTTTGCTAAAAGCCGTTTCATTTAGGCCCCCACTCCGGCGAAGTCCGCAGCGGCGGGGCTGTATGCCTCCCGCTTGTCGGAGGCGGGGGCAAGGGTGGGCTTGCCCAGGGGCTTGGTCACATAGCCGCCAATCTTCTCCGCAAATTCGGCCTTGCCCATGAGTTTCTCCAGCTCGGAGAGGGTCTTGGGCTTGCGGTCATACACCAGGGCCTCATCATAACCGGCGGCAATGACGGCCTGGATGGCGGCGTCCTGGTCGGTAAAGGTGCGGATGCTCCGGCCCGCCACCAGTTTCCAGCCGGGGATTTCCTTGCCCGCCAGCAGGGCCTCCGTGGCGTAGGCCTCCAGGTCCTTGTACCATTGGACCAGGTGGGCCCCACGCTCCAGCAGGTCACCAATCTCAGCATCCGTGAGGAGCGGGTGGATTTCCTCCCCGGTGAGCGCCCCGGTGTGGGAGTGCTCCTGGGGGACCAGGGCATCCGCCGGAATACTCCCGGCGGGCACACAGTCCTTGAAGTCCTCCAGGGCGGTGTTGATGTTGGCACGGGCCCGGCATTGGGCCTTGCCACGGCAAAAGCGGCAATGGTCGCCGGGGACAAACTCCCCCAGGCCGGAAAAGGCTTTCTGGGCGATGGGCTTGATGCTCTCGCCCCAGGCCCGCAGCTCATCAACGGTGATTTCATCCGTGGTGTAGCTGTCCAGCCGGGGCTGGTCAATGGTCATGCGGACCCGCTTGATAGTGTCCCCGAACACGGGGGCATAGCGGTGGAGAGCGCCCAGGGCGTAAAGCCGCATTTGGGGATTGCCCACGGCGGACACGGGGACGCCCTTGCCGTGCTTGTAGTCCACGATGCTGAGGAGGTCACCGCCGATGATGCAGCAGTCACAGGTGCCAAAGCCCTCCGGCACATAGTCCGAAAAGTCCACCTGGACCTCCACGGCCACGGTGGGGGCGCTGTCATAGTCCATGACCTGCTCCGTGATGTGCTCCAGGTAGAGGTCCGTGGTCTTGTCCATCTCCGGGTCATAGAGGGGGTTTTTCTTGAGCTTATTGAGCCGGGTGTTGTAGGTCCGGGTGCTCATGGGGGTGCATTTCTTGAGGACCTTGAGCTCACCAATGGCGTGGGCCAGGCGGCCCTCCTCTGCATATTCGCTGGTGTTCTCCGGCAGCCCCTCCTCAAAACGGGGGGCCGCCGTACACTTGAGCCAGCGGGAGGCGGAGGAGGCCGAAAGCAAAGCGTGTTTCTCAGGAGGCATGGGGCACCTCCTTAAATCTGAGCGCCCAGGGCTCGGAGCTCCGTGGCGAAAGCGCCATACTGCTCCGGCTTGAGCTGGGTGACGGCCTGCACGCCATAGCGGCCCAGGAGCTCCAAAAGCTGCTGCATCTTTCCGGCGTCAACCAGGGAGGCACCAGCCCGGGAGATTTGGTCCAGGGTGTAGGCAGGGGCTCCAGTAACGGGCACGGCGGGTGCGGGGGTGTTACCAGGGGCGGCAGATGTCGGGCCAGCAGTCGGCGCATTGGTCACAGGCGTGGGAGAGGGGCTGGGGGCCGCCACAGGGGCCGCCGTAGTGGGCGCAGGTCCCGGGGTAGGGTTTACCGGTGCAGGGCTCACAGGAGCCGCCACGGGGGCCACAGGAGCCGCCGCAGGTGTGGCCGGATAGGCGGAAACTGGCAGCGGCTCATCCGGGATGAGCAGCGCCGGGTCCGGGCCAGAGGCGATGGCCTCAGCCAGTTTCAAGATAGAGGCGGCCAGATCGGGAGCCTCAACGGTGATTTTCATTTCCATCATGGATGTCATCCTCCTTTGTGTTTTCTTGGCAGTCACATTTCTCTCCGGGGTCCAGGTTGGCCCCGCAATAGGGACAGGTCCAGTAATACGGCATGGCTTACTCCTCCAAAATGCTTGTCCAGTAGTCAAAGCGGTCCATGACCTTGATGGAGTGCTCCGTGTGGTATGTACCGGAGGCCCACAGCTTTTGAGCGCCGGAGGGGCCGCAGTTGTAGGCCATGATGGCCATTTCCGGGTCCCTGTAGGCGGTGAGGTAGTCGGAGAGGAACAGGACACCGGCCTCAATGTTCCCGGCAGGTGTCATGGGGTCAATTCCTTGCTCCAGGAGCCACCCATGATTGACCTTGTTGATTTGCATGAGGCCATAGTCATTGGTGCTGCTGGCGGCATCCGGGTCAAAGCGGCTTTCCACATCGGCCACGGCCAGCGCCAGGGCGTATGGGACGCCGTACTCCTCACAGCAGGCCTGCATGGTCACCTGGAGGTCATAGTCCAGGAGGTTGCCGTCCGTCACGATGTCATCCCGCCAGAGCACCGCCTCCGGAGTGGGGCTGGGCGTGGGGGCCACGCTGGGCTCCGCTGAGGGCTCCGGGGTGGCGGTGCTCTCCAGGACCGGCTCCGGGAGGGTGGGCACCGCTTTGTCAGCGGCGCTCACCCCCACGCAGTAACCAGCGGCGAAAATGGCGGCGCACACCAGCGCCAGGATGATGACCGGGCCATAATTGCGGCGGCGCTTGCGCCGGGCATGGCGGCTGGGGGCTCTCTGGCCAATCTCATGGGTGGTCACGGAGCTCACCCCTTAGTTGCCGATGCGGCGGAAAAGCTCCTCCGCCAGCTCTTGGACGGTGTACTGCTCCAGGGGGTTGGTGTCCTCAGCCTCCACGGTGAGGGAGGAGGAAATGAGGAAAGCGGGGCGGGACCCGTTGGAGTAGCCGCAGTGGCTGTCGTCGATATCGCCACTGGAGTCCAGCCCCATGACCCATGTGTCATCCTCATTGACCTTGGGGGTGCTCCAGGGCGTCACGGACCACTCAAAGCGCTCCGGCAGGGGCAGGATGTCATGGTACTTGCGAAACTCGTCCAGGGTCAGCGGGGCCACCTTGCAGTCACAGGTGCCGTACTCCGTGGAGCCGTTGAGGGCGGTGAGGTCCACGGTGCGGGTGATGACCTCATCGGGGTTGCCGTCCGTGAGGCTCCGCAGGTAGGGGCCATTGAGGTGGGCCCGCAGGGAGCTGGCGGCAAAGTTGTTGGTGCTGCCAAAGGCGTGGGTCATCTGCTCCAGGTGGAGCAGCAGGGTGCCGTCCTTGCGGTGCTCCAGCACCAGGCAGGGCTCCCCGTGGTAATCAATGACCTTGCCGGGGGCGATGTTCTGAACAGCGGTTTTCATTGGTATGTCCTCCTTACTGGTCGGTTTCGTCCTCATCATCGTCCCCGGAGATGTCAATGAGGCTTTCCGCCTGGACGATGATTTCAGAAACAATCTGGCGGATGGGCAAGCCGGTCTTAAAGCGGAGCCGCCGGACAACTTTCTCCGCCTCCGGGGTGAGCCGGACAGTGCCGATGCACTCATCAGTGCGGGTCTGGGTCCTCAAAATAATGGGTTTCATGTTGTGCCTCCTTTGATTTGTGAAAAGCGGTGACAGGTATGGCCTCAGCGGCTCTGCTTTCCCCTCCGCTCAAGTTCCTGTTGCATTCTGAGCTGGGCAAGGGTAGCATCATACTGCAATCGCTGGTCCGGGAGGCGGACCCCAGAACGGCCCCGGCGCAGTTCCGTGTAGAGCGTGGACAGCGGCACATTAAGGGCCTCCGCCATGTCTTTGACCGTTTTGCCTTGCTCCCAAAGCTCCTGGAGTTCCTGCCGGGCCTGGAGCGTTGCGAAAGCGTAGCTCGCCATGTTCTCACCTCTTTTCTGCTTGCGGGCATAAAAAAAACTTAGCTTGCCGGGTGCCAGATTTTACAATCTGGACCCTGCAAACTAAGTGTAGTGGGTGCCATCCCGTTTCAACGGGCATTTCACTCTTGACAAGGACCGACGGTATATAGTATAATGATTTTCGCTGACACGGTGACATAGCCAAGTGGTAAGGCAAGGGTCTGCAAAACCCTCATTCCCCGGTTCAAATCCGGGTGTCACCTCCAGAAAGTCCTGCTTTCTATCGAAAGTAGGACTTTTTCTTTACTTTTTGGCCAATTTAATCTGTGGGTCAGGGCGTGGGTCAAAGTTGACCCACACCCTGACCCACACGCGGAAATGCACGGAAAGGGCAAAAGAGGAGCGGAGAGGAAAATCGGTTGTTTCGAAATGCCTTTTCTTTGATTACTGCGGCGCAGAATCTGGACTGCCGCAAGTCGATTCATAGCTTTCGAACCTGTAGTGCTTCCTTTTCCGAACTCAGTATGGACGGACATATATCTCTTATGGTGTATGCTTCCTGAACTTGCAGACACAGGAGAGAAGCGCGTTGATATACTGAACACTGTATCTCCGCAATACTCATACTGCACTTTTTCAGGCATTGAGTCCGCTTGATTATTATGCTCGTCAAAGGCAACAGTGTCCTTAGGCTGAACTGTTCATTCTCAAACTTCCCTGCCTCAGGTATTGGAACTACTTGCTTTATTTCTATCCGCGGAGACCATTTAATTGGCGGTGAAGAGTTTGGCTTCAGTTCCGTCACAAATATTTCGCGAAAAATTAACCTGTAAGGGTTGACAAAATGAACTTTCCATGGTACACTCCAAGAAAGCAAAGAGGAGGTATGCGATGTGACCAAACTCGGAATTGCTCTAAGAAAGATTCGCTTAGACAGGCAAGAGCTTCTGAAGGATATGGCTGATAGGTTGAAGGTATCTTCTGCTTTTCTATCGGCTGTAGAAACAGGCAAAAAGCGCCCACCCGCCAACTTTATCGATCGGATCTGTAGCGCGTATGAATTGAGCGAAGATGAGAAAAAGGAGTTGCAGCTTGCAGCAGATATGTCTTTAGACGAGATCAAAATCGACCTTACAGATTCGTCTTCTATGCAACGCCAAGCGGCAGTATCATTCGCAAAAGTGCTTAATGACCTGACAGATGACGAAATCAGCAAAATCATGCGGGTTTTCAGTAAACAACATAAAAAGTGAGGTGTTGCACCATCGGTACTTCTAACCTTATTAAGATTGTAAGTTCAAGAAATCGTAAGCGTCTGAGAAAAGAAGCATATATGCTCCGGATGCGATTTGGACTTGACAAGATCAAAAAATTCCCTGTAATGGAATTTTTAGAACTCATTATGCCGCAGATCGATGAAGAGTTTATGCTCGTTCCGGTAGAGGATGATGACCTAAAAGGGAGAGCGGCAGAAACAATCCCGGCTGAACATGTGATTCGGGTAAAACAATCTGTATATGATGCAGCCTGCCAGGGTTCTTACTGGGCTAGAACAGTCATGGCTCATGAGCTTGGGCACTATGTTCTTCATGGGGAAGAAACAGTGGCTTACGCTCATGGGGCCCCTGACGAGAGAGTCCCTGACGAGATAAATGCGGAGAGACAGGCTGATATATTTGCAGCTGAACTGCTGGCTCCTGTACATCTTGTGGACGAAACGTCCGATTATCTCGTAAGTAAGCACTTCGGCATAACCCGTGGAATGGCCCGCAGCCAGATGAATCAAGTTCGTCGAGTGCAGAAGAGACACCAGCAAAAACACCAGCGCAAGAAAAAGGAAAACGGTTGAGGCGGCAACCTCAACCGTAGGCTTTCCCCGCAATCATCCTCTGTATGTTAGAAGATGTGTGCTGGATACTATAGCGTTCGCAGCCTCATAGTAACACATCACACTCTAAGATGCAAGATGTTTTTATATAGATATCTTGTCGAAAGGAGCAATGTGTATGTGGATTTACTGCAGATACATCACCAAGAACGGAGTTCGCATTTACCCGAAGAACAAGCGATATTTCCGCTTTTGGGTAGACGATGAAAAAGCCGTCAAAAAAGGCAATACTGATAAGCAATAATTACTAACAGATATGCTGGTTCCAGCCCAGCATATCTGTTTTTCTTAAGCGTAGTTTATACATAGCACCTCAAGGAGCAGAGAGTATACAGTAGTTCAGGAAATCGTGCCATTTCCTATTGATTGCGATAGTGCAAAATGTGCCTTTTTACTTTTTTGAATATTACCCAGCGCTCGTTATGTTTGAGACTTGCCCCACATCCGACGCACACGCAGAAAAAACGAAAAGCACCGAAGAGGAAGTTCGCCTTTCTCTTCGGTGCTCTTGTTGTTCTCGGCGTTTTACATCACCTGCGCCATGAAACTGCCCATGGTCTGGGCGGCTTCGTCCTGCTTCTGCCGGGTGGCGTGGGTGTAGGTGCGCAGAGTAAAGCCCGCGTCGTAGTGGCCCAGCATACTGCTGACGGTTTTCACGTCTACGCCATTCTGCAAGGCCAGCGTAGCGAATGTGTGTCTGAGATCGTGAAAGCGTATGTGCGGCAGGCCCGCGTCCTTCAGAATTTTCTTATGCAGGTTCACGATAGAGTCGGGGTAGTACATCTCTCCCGTGATGGGTGAAGGGAACATGTACGGATTATTGGGGTGCTTTTTGTGTTCGGCGATCAGCAGGTCAACCGCTTCTTGGGGGATGCTGACCTTTCTGACCGATGTTTCCGTCTTGGGACGTGAGAGGGTCAATTCTCCGTTGGGGTTCTTGACATACTGCTTGCTGACTGAGATGGTCTTGCCCGTAATATCGAGGTCGCTCCACAGAAGTGCTGTCAACTCGCCCTTGCGCAGGCCGCTGATCAGTTCCAAATAGAACATGGGCAGCAGTCCCCTTTTATCTGCGGCGTCGAGGTAGGTTTTGATATGCTCCGGCTGGAGGATTTGCATCTCGAATTTCTGCACCTTCGGTGCGATGCAGTCCTCGGTGGGGTTGCGGAGGATCAGACGTTCTTTCACGGCGCGGTTCAGTGCGTTGTGCAGCATTAGGTGCAGGCTGCGGACGGTGGTGCTGCTGAGACCCGGATTGCCGTGACCGCTTTTGCGGTTGGTGCGGCCACTTTCCATCAACTCCTTATAGAGCTTTTGCAGGTCGTGTGCAGCCAGCTTCGTGAGCTTGATGTTGCCGATGCGGGGGATGGTGTACTGTTCGATCATCAGGTGGTAGCGATCCGCCGTGGCGACCCGCACGTTGGGCTTGGCGTAGATGTCGTACCAGTTCCGCAGCCATGTGGCCACAGTATACTCGTCGGCGCGGCTGACGTCGACACCCTTGGTGGCTTCCATCGCGGCAGTAAGTTTCGCCTTGCACTCCGCCTGTGTTTTGCCGAGGACGTTCTTGATGATGCGCTTGCCGGTTTCCGAGTTGTAGCCTGCGGTGTAACGGCCCTCCCAGCGACCGTCGCTGCGTTTGCGGATGTTGCCCTCGCCGTTGGCGCGTTTCTTGGCCATTGAATCAACTCCTTTGCTTTTTGTTAGCCAACATACATACCACAAAGCTGGCAGAATAGCTAGGAAAAGATTTTGCTTTTTCTTTGGTTACTGTGACGCAGATTTTGTGCCGCTTATAAGCCCATTCCGCCCATGCCACGGTTCTGCTCATCTTCGTGGTCGTTCCACTTGTGGCCCATGGCCATCTTCTTTTCCCGCAAGCGCTGTAGGCGCTTGTGGTCGATCTGAACGCCTGTGGGCGCTGTGGGCTGCGGTGCGTTGTCCCGGAAGATGTTGCCCATGTGGTGCAGTAGACGTGTGGCAGACAGCAGAATGTTGGGCGGCGGCAAGTCCTCCTGCCGCTCCATGCGGTCGAGAAAATATCCGGCATAGGCGTGGCCGTTCTTCTCCGCCACAGAAAACCAGTATTGGGCTTCACCTTTGTCCTTCGGAACGCCCTCACCCATGAGACAGAGCATCCCCAGCAGATATTGCGCGTAGGGATTGGCCTGTTCTGCTGCCTGCTGTAAGTACGCTGCCGCTTTTGCGGTATCTTTGGAGACATTCTCTCCGGACAGATATTCCTTACCCAAGCGGTAGGCGGCGTACTCGTGTCTGCTGTCCGCTGCCTGTTGCAGCCAGTAGAGACCTTTTGCGGGATCATGGATATCCGGATCATCCGAAAGGTACAACTTTCCCAAGGCATATTGTGCGTCTGGCAGTTCCCGCGCTGACAGCTCCAGCCAGCGTCTTGCTTGTTCTGCATCCGGCACCAGCAGACCACTATCACGGTACAGCAGTCCCATGAGGTATTGCGCGTGAGGATCGCCTTGGCGGGCTATCTGCTCCAGCTCCGCAACAGCACTGTCCCTTTCTCCCAGTGGTATGTTTTCGTCGGCAATAATTTTCCGCAGTTCCCAGCAGTCGTAGGACATACTACGGTCATCTATCTGTTCATCCTCCTGTGCCAAGGCTGCGTCCTCGAATGACATACGGCCTTGGCGGATATGCTCCGCCTCCCGAATAACTGCGTTTTTGATTTGACGAAACTCCTTCTGCTGTGACAGCGGCGGACGCTGCCGCTGCTGTTCAGAATAGTAATCGTTGAGCTGGCATTGAAGTTCCCACCACTTCTGGTAACACTCGTTGACCGAGGGCAGCTTCTCCATGGCGTCCACCACTTCGTCCACCAACTGCTTCAGTGTCTTTGACAGATAGCCATAGACTTTCTTACCCTGCACATCGTCTAGCTTCTGTGACAGCTCCCAGAGTTTTTTCTCCGCAGTCGGGCAGATGCAGAGACCATCCCGCATACGCTGTGCCAGCTTCAGCATGGCCTGCCGGGTCTGGCGCACCAGCTCGTCACGGGAAGTACTTTTCTCCTCGTAGAGATGCAGCAGCTCCTGCTGAAATATCTGGTTCGTCAGTGTGGACTTGATCTTTTTGATACCGTTTCTGCCCAGATACGCCTGCCCCGGCGTTGCTGACCACGCCATCATGTGAACGTGAGGATGATTACCCTCGTCATGAAAGGCAGCGTACCAGCGGAAGTCCTCCAGCTTGATGTTCATAGCAGCGGCAATGTCGTTGCGGTGCGTTCGCAGCAATGTGCGCCACGCCGCTGCGTTGTCATATCCAAGCCGTGCGGCATCCTCCCGTTTCAGAGAAATGATGTGCGTCCACACATTGCCGGTGTAGTGCTCCAGCTCATCCATGGCCGCGTCCAGCGACACATGATCCGCGTTGCCGAACAGGCCGTGGCTGCCCAACCGTTCCGCTCTGGGGCGGGTGGCGATGTACTTGGCGTAGCCCTCGGTGGACTGCACACGGTTCCAGTTCTGCTCCAGTGCCAGCGTAATGAAGGACGAGGCGTTGGCTTTGGTAGGTGTGTTTTTGTAGTCATCGTACTCCAGCAGCTCTTCTGCATCAGGGAAGTCCTTCACCAATTTCTGAATAAGCTGTTCCTGCTTGCGCGTGGGTGGACGTTCATCCGGCACGATCTCCACACGCTCACGGGTGGCAATGTATTGCAGATAGCCGCTGGCATTCTGTCCGCCACCACACTTGATGTAGGGGCTCTTGACGATCAGTCTTGCCATTCCTCGTTCTCCAACTCGCGGAGCTTTTGCTCCATGCGCAGACGGCCATTGGTGTGCTTGACCGCCGCGACGCTCTTGGCCCGTTCCTGACGCAACACAGATTCATCCACGTTGACGCTTTGCAGCAGAATGGAAATGGCCATGTCCATCTCAACAGTTTGCTTATAGAGGATGGACGCCACGCGATCCTCCAACATCTTCAACCGCCCATCAATGGCAGTCTGTATCGCCAGCGGCAGCGTGGTGCTGTTCTCCGCCGCCAGGGAGTCCGCGTAGAAGTTCACAGCTTTTTCCACGAACTCGTTGCGGCTGCGGCAGTGGTTGGCTTTGTACCAGTGCTCCAGCTTTTCCGCCGTTTCCGGCTTCATCCGAAAATTCAATCTATCTTTGTTTTCACTCATAATTCCTCCAAATCGTCGTAAGGCGCGCCGAAAGTCCCGTCAAATCTGCCGTTGCGGGGACTATGACGCCAGCTTCCGTAAACCCTTGACCAACAGGTGCCAGTTTCGACTCCGCTGAAAACCCCCGTAAACTGCCCGCACTGCGGGCAGAAGTGACTGGGCAGAGCGTCGGTTCCGACGCCAGCCCTTTATCCTGCTTTCTTTTTCGTCCTCCGCAGAGCCTTGAAATCCCGCCTAAAGGCGCTCCAAATAACCGGGGCCGCTATCGTTACCCTCTTAGGCTTCTGTAATCGCACACAGCGGCTCACAGGGGCGAACACGGGGGTTCTGTCGCCTGTGCTGCCAGCTTCTGCTGTGCACGGTAACGTTCGGCAGCAGCTTCGGCCATAGCTAACTGGCGCTGGTGGAACTGCTCCACCGCCTGTCTCCACGGCAGCAGTGTGTAGAGCAGTGAGCCGTTCCGTTTGCGTCCGTCTTTCAATGTGACGGTGGTACGCTCTGTGCGGATGAGGCCCTTTTCCTCCAGTGACCGCACATATTTGCACACCGTGTTGCGGCTCATGCCCACCGCATCACCGATAGTGCGGTAGCTGGGATAGCACTGGTAGGTCTTGCGATCCTCGCAGAACAGCAGGAACGAGTACACGGCGATCTCACCGGGAGACAGGCCAAGTTGGCAGATGACTTTCGGCACGGGGTAGTAATTCTTGGCAGGGGCGGGCTTCTGCCATGGTAAGGCGCGGGTCATCTCGCACCGCCTGTCTGCGACTCTACCCACTGGCAGAATTTTTCTTTCGGGACAACGATGCGACTGCCTACACGCAGCGTGGGGAAGCTCGCTTCGTGCATCAGCTCATAAGTGCTGGAGATAGAAATGCCCAGCACCTTTGCCACCAGTTCCGCGTTGAGGAACAGCGGAAGCTCGTCGTAGGTGGTGTATTTCGATTGTTTCATGTTTGCGTTACCTTTTCTTTTTGAATTACCGCAATCGTATCTGATTGACTTGCGGCCATCCATCAGATACAATGTGAGCATAGCACAGCCGAAAATCAGGCGCAATAGCTCTGGCGGTTGTTGGGTACACAACACAAACTCCATCGGAAACGGAGGGTGAGACATGAGCTATCAGAACGACAGTCTCTTTGAGTGGTTTGAAGTGTTGTTCGGAAAGAAAAGCTGCATCGTGGCGGGCAAGGAATATCCGTTGGGATATTTTGCCGCCGAAGCCCTGGAGATAGACGATGCGCTTCTCGCAGAATTAAAAGACTTGACCCAAGTGGCCAACGAGGAATTCAATGTATTTCTGAACGCACGGACAGCGTCCAGTGCAGGTATGGCGGTTCAGGAATTGGACAGGGCGTGGGCGCTTATCAAGCAGCTCCCGCTGTATAACAAAATCCCGTACTGGCATGGAAAACGCAGCGCTGTCAGCTCCATGATCCACGACTTGCGTGAGGATGCGGCGAAGCATGACCGTATGCTCACAGTCGGGACGCGGGAGAATGAACTGTTGCGGCGCTGGCAGGGGCAATATAGCTGCATGGCCGATGACCTCAAGCGGTTCCAGTATGACGCGGACGACATGTTGACCGACTTTTTTGAGGAGCTGCCTTCCCGCAGACCGGAGGCCTATGCGGCAGCATTTGAGGAGAGTATGGAGTCCTTCCGGGAGATCTATTCGCAGACAGAGGACGCAGAGGATCTTGCGTACATAGACGAACACAAGGACAATTTTCCGGTGAACATTTCTTTCGTGGTGGAGCGAAACCAGAAAACGGGGCTGCCGTTCATCGCAGAAAAAATGACCTTCGAGGACTTGGTCAGCTTTCTGTACATGGATCTGTACCGTGGCATGGCGGTGGGGAACGTCCCGCGACTATGTCACAACTGCGACAGGTGGTTTTTGCTGACAGGGGCATACGACACAGTGTACTGCCAACGGGTAGCGCCGGGAGAGGAGACACGCACCTGCCGACAGGTCGGCGCTCACCGCAAGGAGAAGGAAAAGAACGGCAAGGAATTTGCCTACCGTGAATACACCAAGGTATATAACCGGCTGAAAACATGGAAGTATCGGGGAAAGCTCAAAGCAGAGGAATGGAACCATAAAGTGGCGTATATTCAGGATGTGAAGGCGGCGTTCTTAGCAGGCGGAATGAGCGATGCCGAGTATCTGGAGAAATTGAAGCAGATTTGACCGATTTAGGAAAATAGTCTCTGCTCAAATCGAGCAGAGACTATTTTCCTATTCTTTGCTTACACCGACGCAGGTTTTGCGCCGCTTAACCGTCGTAGAGAACGTAGATCAGCAGACTGCCGCCATTCTCGATGATACAGACATTGCAGCGGAATCCGGCGTCCGCGATGGTGTCCCGTCCCGTCTGCATCATGAGCTGGTGGAAGGTAAAGTCTACCCTGTCCCGCGCCTTGGCTTCCACGGTTTCTTGCGACGAGTCCGTCGGCACTGCCGCTGGGAATCGGTAGGCACTGTTGTCAAGTGTCAAACCTGTATCCGTGGTGACACCGTACTGCGCGACCGCGTAGGCGTTGACGGCATCGATGGCCGCTTGACGATCTGCCGGTGCAGACAGCGTGGGTATCGGTTCAGGTTCTTGTGTAGGCTCTGACTCAACATATCCTGTTTTGGCATGAACGGTTTCGGAGGGAATGTCCTCTGTTGGTTTCTCAATCGGTTCAAGGGTATCGGCGGTTTGCGGAGCGCTTTCCTCCTGATGAGTATTCTCTTTTTGTGGTTGCTCCTGCGCTGTGATCGGTACTGTGTCCATTTCCTGCGCTGCCGTTGCTGGTTCAGGTGTCGCTTGTGGCTGCTGTGCTTCTTCCTGCGCCGCCGGTGTTGGCGGCGATGTCATTTCTGTTGGGTTGCTCTGCACCTGTCCGCAGGCCGTGAGCAGCAACGCCGCACCGATTGTCAGTAGTGTGATTTTAGTTTTCATCTTGTTTCTCCTCCGTTGCGCAAAGAACGGCCAGAGCTTCCTCTGACCGTTCTTCCTCGTAATGCTGTAATTCTGTTGTCAGACCAAGTGCCAGCTGGAATCCGCAGGCAAAGCTGTCCAATTCGGCACGCTCCATCATCAGGCCTTTTGTATCAACGGCCTTCAGTACCAGCTTTCGTTCCGGCTTTGCCAGCCGCGACATCAACTGCTGAAATGCGTCATCGTAATCACATTTCAGTTCCGGCATGACCGCCCTTGTGTAGAATTTTCGGTGCAGGTCCTTCAGAGTTTCGTACATACTCATCACCTCCTGCGACAAACAAGTATCACAGAAGCGGAAGGAAGTCAACGGGAAAGAATTACAATGTCTACCTCCTGCGATCCTCCGAATAGGCAGAGACACGCCTGCGGCCTTGTGCCGCAGGCGTGTCTCTGTTTGAGGAGAATCTCTATTGCACTTGCTCATTGCAGAGCTTCTGTATTGGCGCCGGTGTAATAGGTGCTGTCGGGAATGTATGACCGGAATTCAACGCGGATATCCCCGATGGGAACACCGGTCTCCCAATGGGCAGCATCAGTGATCGCAAACGCTAATTTTGCCAGCGCCGAGACGGATATTTCCTCCGTACAGCGCACCGTCAGCCACATCATACCAGCACACCTCCCATGCAGAACCGGCCCTTTTCGGGGGGCGTGACATAGATCCGCACAGCCTTGGCGGGACATATCCCGCTGTGCTGAAAGCCAGCCGCAATACCGGCCATGCAGCTGTCCAAAACGGCTCCCGGGGAGAAACCTCCGGCGCAAAGCTGCACGGTGGGGCAGACGGCTCCGCCCATGCTGCCGGAAAACGCCATATCCCCCGTCGTTTCCATGAAGAATACCGCGACCAGTTCCTTTGGCTTTCCCAGCTTGTTCGATATCTCACGGATGATGCAGGACGCAGCCCCGTGCTTCTGCACATCGGACAGTTTCCGATTGACGTATACTTGTACAGACGGCATGGCTGGACTCCCTTCAGGCCGTCTGCGTATGCTTCAAAGCCTGCGCTGTACGCCGAATCAATTCTTCACCGGGGGCTTTTCTGTCAGTCTTCGAAACTTCCACGATCAGCTGGTAAACGGGAACAGATTCCTCCTGTGCAATCTGATGAAACAGCTTCAGGAAAGAGGAGTGGCAGCCGGAAAGGCCGAGGATCAGATCCTCCGGCAGTACGGCGGGGCGGTAGCCATAGTGCTGCATGGCGGGAATCAGTTCATTGTCCAAATAGGACAGCAGTCCATAGAAGTCCACACCGCCGAGGAGCCCCTCCCGCAGGAATGTGGCAGCCGCCACTTCCGTGGAGCAGTTTCCGGCGCTGCGTGCCATGCCCAGCAGGCCGCAGTCGACCTCCTCGGCGCCGACCGCCACGGCTGCCAGTGCATTAGCCTGTGAAAGTCCCAAGTTGCTATGGCCGTGAAAGCCGATGGGAATGGAGGCCTTTTTCTTCATGGCGGCAACATATTTTGTGACCTCGTCCGGGAACATGGTGCCGGCGGAATCCATGATGGTGATGCGATCCACGCCCTCGGCGGCCAGCATGGCAGCCTCATCCGCCAGTTCCTCCGCCGTGCAGATGTAGGCTTTCATCAGAGAGTAGCGGCAGGTCAGGCCGGCATCCTTTACCATGTGTACGGCGTCTATCGCCTTCCGGCCGTCGCCGGCGGCAATACCGACGCGCAGGAAAGACATCTTGTGTGCGGCAGCCAGCGCCACACGCTGCGGCGTAGCCTTTGCCGCCAGCAGGAACATACCCAGTCGTCCCTGCTCCGTATAGGGCTCCACCAGACGCATATACCCCTCGTCGTCCAGCGGGGCCGTGGCGCCAGCATCATAGGAGCCGATGCCCTTGGCGTTGCCCAGCTCGATATCCCGGATGCCGCAGCGGAGCAGATTCTTTACCATGCTTTCCGTCAGCTCCGGCGAAAAGCCGTTGCCGACAACATTTGCGCCGTCGCGCAGCGTACAATCAAACAGTTTCATAGTAAGCCTCTTATTTTACCAGATTGGGAAGGAATGTAACGATCTGCGGCAGGAAGATCAGGATGATGGCAACCAGTATCTCCACCGCGATAAAGGGCAGTATCTCCTTGGACACCTTGACAAAGGGCCGCTGGGAAAGACTGCAGGAGACGAACAGACAGGGGCCGAAGGGCGGCGTAGCGATACCGATGCACATGACGAAAACAGTAAAGAAGCCGAAGAAGATGGGATCGATACCATAGGCCAGCGCAACGGGATGCAGGATAGGCGCCACGATGATCACCACGGACAGTGCTTCCATAAACATGCCTGCGATCAGCAGCATCACCAACACAAGGAACAGAAAAACGGTGGCGGAAGAAGCAATAGACTGGATGGATGTGGCCAGCAGGTTGGGAATATTGTAGTAGGTGACGATCCAGCCGAACAGCTGTGCCGTGACCACCATGATGGAAACGACCACTGTCTGCAGGGCGCTCTTTTTGAAGATCTCCCACAATCCTTTCCATGAAACGGAACGGTAGACGAATTTGGCGATGATAATGCCATACACGGCAGCGATCGCAGCCGACTCCGTGGCGGTGCAAATGCCGAAATAGATCGTAACCAGAATGATAATGGGCATCAACAGTGCCAGAACGGAATCCTTGGTGGCATCCCAGAGCCGTTTCCATGAAAACGGCTCATCCTCCACAGGCATATCTCGCTTCTTGGCAATGATGTACACCATCAGGCACAAAAGGATACAGGCGAGGATGCCGGGGACAACGCCGCTCATCAGCAGCTTTGTGATCGGCTCGCCTGTGGCGACGCCGTAGAAGATCATCATCAGGCTGGGCGGGATCACGGGTCCCAGCGTACCGCCGATGGCCTGTACCGCAGCGGAGAAATCCTTGGGATAGCCGCGGCGCTCCATCTCCGGATACATCAGGCCGCCGATAGCCGCCGTTGTAGCGGTAGCGGAGCCGGAAAGGGCGGCGAAGATGGTGGACGCCACGACGGAGATAATACCCAGACTGCCGCGGACACGCCCCAACAGCACCGAGGTCATATCCACAAGACGCTTGGAGATGCCGCCCTGGCTCATCACCTCACCGGCGATGATAAAGGCGGGGACTGCCAGAAAACTGAAGTTGTTGGCGCCGGTAAAAACGCGCTGTGTCAACAGTACCAGCGGCATTCCGTCCATCGTCAGCAGAGCGGCAATGCAGGACAGTGACAGCGACCACGCCACCGGAACGCCGACAATCATGAACAGCAGCAGGCTGACAAACAATACGACAGGCGTACTCATGCGTTCTCCTCCTTCCGTTTCGTGCAGAACTCTTTGATCGCCAGGACTTCCTGCCGAATCGTTTCAATCAGTGCCAGAAAATATCCCAAAGGCAGCAGTGCGTAGACATAGTACATGGGGATCCGCAGGCTGGGGCTGACAGACAGGCTGCCCGCCTGCACCAGAGAGATACCACTGAGCGTGAAGACCGCCAGTGCCGCCAGTGTCAACAGGGCGATGATGCGTTCCAGAATGAACTTGGCGGTGCCGTGCAGGAGGTTGTCCAGAATATCAACACGCAGAGCAGCCTTATTGGCCACCATGATATTCAGCGTAAAAAAGATTGTAGCGATGAACATGAAGCGCGTCATTTCCTCACACCACGGAATGCTGTACTTGAAGATATAACGACAAAGGGAATTGATGAAAATCAGAATGATCACCGCGAACATGGAAAAACCGGAGATCGCATATGTCACCTTTTGAATGGTCTTCCAGACCTTTGACACGTCTATTCGCCTCTCTTTCGCATAGAATGCGGCGGGGGACGCAGGATCCGTCCCCCGCCGAAAAGAAGATATTTTTACTTGGCCAGCGCGTCGACCTGCGCAACGAAGTCACTGTACTCGGGGTGTGCATCATAGACGGGCTGGACCATGGCGCGCAGCTCGGTCTTATCAAGGTCAAAGGCCTCCTCTACCAGCTCGTTGACAATCTTCTCGCGGCTGCTCTCATCCATATCACGGAGCTGGCTGTTCGTGGTGGCTGCCATGGTCGCAGCTGCATCGGTGAACACCTTCTGATCCGCCTCGGACATACCGTTCCACACCTTTGCGGACAGCAGCAGCGCGCCGCAGGTGTAGATGTGGTTGGTGTTGACATAGTACTTGCACAGCTCGGCAAAGCCGCTGGTGGCATATGCAGTGTGGAACATCTCGACAGCGTCGATGGTGCCCTGCTGCAGGCCGGTCATCGCCTCAGAGGCGGCCATCGCCGTGGGAGAAGCGCCCAGCGCATTCCAGAGCTCCAGATGCAGGGGGTTCTCCATCACGCGAATCTTCAGGCCCTTCAGGTCTGCCGTGGAGGCTACCTTTTTATTGGTGTACAGCTGACGGAAGCCGTTCTCCACCAGAGCCAGCGTCTTGAAACCGGCGCTGTCGATGGAGTTGATGAGGGACGCACGGATGGGGCTGCTCTTATCAAAGAACACCGCATCCGCATGGGCGGAGTCCTGAATGAGATAGGGCAGATCGAGGCAGGCCAGATCCGGCACGATGTTGGCCAGCGGCGTGGTAGCCGTGAAGGCCATATCCACGGTGCCGATATTGACGCCCTCGTTCAGGTCGCTCTCGTTGCCAAGGGAGGAGTTGGCATAGATCTCGATCTTGTAGCGACCCTCCGTCTTTTCGTAGACCTCATCAGCCATGGCCAGCATCGCCAGGTGCATGGGATACGTTTCACTGTACACATGGCCCATTTTCAGGACAGTGGTACTCGTGGTACCGGTGTTGTCGCCGTCGGCGGCAGGTGTATCGTTCTTGTTTCCGCAGGCGGTCACGCCCAGCAGCATGACCGTTGCCAGCACAGCGGCCAGCAGCTTTTTCATCGTCTTCATGTTGTCTCTCCTTTTTGTTATTTGTGTCGTATGATTTTTTCTGCCATCAGATATGCAGAAGCTTCCCCTCATGGATCACGGCAGCCGGTGCATAGGCGAAGTGCATGGGGATGCTGTCGCCCTGACCGTCGATCGCGACTGTATCCACCGCGTGCTTTTTCAGAACAACGCAGTGCTTTGCCATATCAGGCGTATACTCCAGATACTTCGCGGGGTTCACCGTCAGCGCACGAAACACCGTGTTTTCATCGACGCCGCAGTTGAGCAGTGCGGACAGGATGTGGAACTGGTCGATCACGATGCTGTTTTCCGTGCGATATGTCATGGTGCCCATATCTGAGCCCAGCGTATCGAAGCCCACGCCCTGCTCCCACGCGGCCTTGAACACCTTCCAGGAGAAATGCTTGCCGGCGTAGCCTACGTCAAACAGAACACCGCGCTCCTGCGCCTCAAAGACTTCCCGATAGACCCTTCCGCGCTCGTCTAGGATCGTATGGGCAAATCCGGAGTAGGGATGGGTGATGATGTCGCCGGTCTGCATAGCATTCATGGAAGCCCGGGGATCCATGCACTGGCCGGAAATATGCACCATCATGTGGCTGTCCGAACCGTCGGCGATAGCACGACAGATATCCAGCAGCTGGGTATCCGTGGTCACGCTCTTGTACGGGAGCCAGCCCAGCTGCACCTTTACACCCAGGGCACGTCCCTTGTTGCCGCGGATCATCTGCACATACCGGTCGACATCGATGGCCTCCGGCATGGTGGGTGTTTTGGGTGGGAAGATGGTCAGGCCCTCCGGCAGGACGGACAGGAACGACTTGATGTGCATATGACCGGCGTTCCGCCAGAAGCGGTCGGCGGCTTTCCAGCCGTCTACGCCGTAGGTTCCGGCGTCCAGCGCCCCGACAAATCCCGTGGCGTAGTACTTCTCCTCCGCAATGCCAAAGGAGGAAACGGCGGGCGGTGCCCACAGATGTGTATGCATATCCAGCAGTCCCGGGAGAATAAGATCCTCCTCCCCCAGCTGCAGGCAAATATCTGTCGGCTCGTCGGGCAGTTCGTATGTCAGGAAGGTATTGGGAGCAAAGCGGTCTTCTGCCCAGCGCCGTCCGCCGTTGATCTGGATCTGGCCCATGTAGTCACACTCCTTTATGTCGTATTATATCACAGATGAACAGGATGAATCGGTTTTTCTCCGTTGAGAACACGCAGCGTTTCGGTAACGACTTCCATACCGGCCTTTTCCAACGCCTCATTGGTGTTGCCGCCGATATGAGGCGTGGCGCTGAAGTTCGGCAGGCTCAGCAGCTTGTTCTCACCCGTGGGCGGCTCGTTGACAAAGGTGTCGCAGGCGGCAGCCTTCAGCTTGCCGGACACCAGCGCATCGTACAGGGCGTCCTCGTCGATCACAGCGCCGCGGGCGGCATTGACAAATACAGCACCGGGTTTGAAGTGATCAAACATCGCACGGGAGATCATACCCTTGGTGCTGGGAACCAGGGGAACATTGATGTTCACCATGTCAGAACGCTCCAGCAGTTCCTCCATGGTATCCACCTTTTCAAAGCCGCGGCGGGCAGCTTCCTCTGCATCGATAAACGGATCATAGCCCAGTACCTTCACGCCGAAGCCGTTGTGCATGATATGGGCGATACGCTGGGCGATATTGCCCATGCCGATCTGGCCGAAGGTCTTGCCGAGAATTTCCGTGCCAAGAAAATCCCGGGGCGCGATGCTGGTAAAGCGTCCGGCACGGCAGCCTTCGTTTGCCTCATACAGGCGGCGCTGGAGGAGAAGGAACAGTGCCACCGTCAGCTCAGCCACGGAATCGGCGTTGGCGGTGGGGGTGTAGATCACCTGAATGCCGCGCTGTTTAGCGGCCTCCACGTCGATGGAATTACAGCCGATGCCGTGCTTGGCGATGACCTTCAGCTTTTTCGCCCGGTCCATCATCTCCGCCGTCACGGATGCGCCGCGGACAATGATGGCATCGATCTCCTCGATGTTGTCAAAGGTATCCACGACGGTGGCCTGCTGTCGCAGCAGTTCAGCCGCCTTGGGATAGATATATTCACTTAAGTATACGACCATTTCTACCTCCGTGTTGTGTTTACTGCTTTTTTATAATGTTGATGTTGTGTTCGCTAATGTTAAATTAGCAGATAACAGGCCATAAGTCAATAGTGTATTCCATAGAAAGCGGCACTTCAAATTTGTGCATTTTGTTGTATTTACTTCTAAAATGCCAATTCATAAAGTTTCAAAAGAAGTGTTTACAACCCCCCTTCTGTGTGGTAGAATACAAGAAAACCAGCTACATGGGGGAAGTCATGGACAATTTCTTTATTGATCGAATCAAAGGTATCCCGCTGACGAAGGGACAGGAGCGGATTGCCCGGTATATGATGGAGAATCAGTATACCATCTGCCAGCGTTCTTTGATGGATATCTCGAAAGAGGCCGGCGTCAGCGATGCATCCGTACTTCGCTTTACGCGCGCCATCGGGTTTGAGGGATATAATGATTTTAAGGCAGCGCTGTATGCGTATCTGGCGGAGCAGGCAGGCGCCAACACGGGCCACAGCTCTCTGGATCTTGGCTCGCGGCTGCGCAGCGGAACGGCACACGGTGAAAACGCCTTTCAGGATTTCCTCCGCGTCTCTCTGGAAAACGTAGAGCGTTCTCTGTCCGCAACTTCCGGTGACACCTATGCGCACATTGCCGCCTCACTGACTGCCAGCCGGAATATCTACATCTTCGGAAACCGCGCCGCACGCTCCGCAGCAGAGCATTTTGCGCGGGGACTCCGCTATGTAAAGGACAATGTGATCTTTCTCCAGCACACCAATGATGTTTACCCAGCGCTCTATGGCGCCGGCAGTCAGGACGTGCTGGTCTATCTGTGTATCTCCCGCTTCTACAAGACCGACGTCCATATCTGCGAGGCCGCAAAGGCCGCCGGTATGCGGCTGTGTCTGGTCACCAATACGGCACCGTCTCCGGTCACGAAATACGCGGATCACATTCTGCTTGTCCGCACAGACGGTACCAGCTATTTCAACTCCATGGTAGGGATCTCCGCCGTTTGCGAATATCTGCTGACTTTGATCGCGGAACGGACTCCGGACACAGCGCAGCGCCTGGAGGCCATTGACCGCTACTCCGAGGATGAGCGTTACACCGCATCCGGCACCAGACAGAAAAAGAACACCCAACAGGATATCCTGTAGATGCAAAAGAGGATCGCCCTCCGTCGAGGGCGATCCTCTTTTGTTCCGTTGTGACCCGTCCATAACAGCGAATACGTTCAAACTTTTGCGGTGTCTCTCTTGTCGACCAAGATTCCATAATCTTCACCAGCGTCGTCAAAGTCCACCTCTCTGCCAATTCTTTCAACTGTCGGCATTGAGGGCCACTTCTTTTGTCAATGCATGCGTAGTGTCTTCTGCAATCTGAATTCCACAATTCTTCCCATCAACCGTTATTGTGATGGGCTTGTGATGCTCATATTGATTGCCGTAAATATCACGGTATTGTATGCCATAATCATATTTACCAGAAAGCTTTTCATGAACGTAAAAAAGCAACCCGGTATATACTTCCCCTCCAACAGGAATTGAAATCGGTATTGAAGATGCAACCGCCCTTTTGATCGTTGACTTAATAGTAATTTTTGTATTAATTGCGCAGCCTTTTCCCACGTTTGTTATTTTCATTGGAATATAATGTCTGTCGTTCCTCAAATTGGTTCCAAATTCTCCGTGGTCTTCCATCGTCACACCTATCGTACGCGCCGCCTCTTGTTCCTCCGAAAGCTTTCTAATGCACTCTATTTTATCGTCCGAAAAAATGAAGAAGCACTCGTCATACATGAACTCTCTATAAGTCAATGCCTCTTTTGCCTTGTCTTCTTCCCTAACATCATCTTCACCATACCAACCTAAGTCGAATGGGCTTACGCACTTTCTCCCAAGAATGTTGATTGCGAAATACGGCAAAACATCACGACGTTTATCTTCTCTATACTGCTTATGAGAATATCTTATGGAGCAGTATACGCCGATTGCGGCACCGGAAGCCGCAATAATTGCGCCATAATAGGTGAGCACATCAGCGGCTCCCCATATCGTCATATACCCGCTATTATTTCTATAGAACTCGTTTATTATAATAGGCCCGCCAATAATAATCCCAAGCACTATCACCGCCAATAACACCCATCTAATCAACGACTTTCTCATAATAATTCCCCCCCAACGTGTATCGCATTTATGCCTGCAATTCTCCCTGAAAACCAACTATCTCTGCGGCAAGTCATTAGTTCCTGCGATTACACTACAGAAATTTTGCCGCCACAAATAGCTCGATTTAATAATAACACGGCTTCCCATAACGGGCAAGCTATTATAGTTTTCATCGGTCCTTTAGTGGGGTAGTATCTTCATATTACTCCCCATCCTATTCTTTGCTTACTGCGTCACCGCTTTTGAGCCACGAACCTACTTGTAATCGCCGCCGTATCGAGTATACTTATCAGCAACACGATTTACAGGAGATGACAGCATGATCTACTGCGTATCGGACATTCACGGCGAATTGGATAAGTTTGAGCGACTGCTGACGCTGATCCAATTTTCCGAAAATGACCACCTGTATGTCATCGGTGACGCCATCGACCGATGCGCTATGGGTGTAGACATCCTGCGGTTGATCATGGATACGTCCAACATGACCATGCTGCTGGGCAATCACGAGCAGATGTGCCTCGCCACTCTCGGACCACATAATGAGTTCGGTACTCGTGAGCTTTGGCGGCAAAACGGCGGCTCATCCACCTATCGGGAGCTGCTCTACCATCGGACACCTCACGAGCGCAACATGATTCTGCGCTTCTTGGCTGGACTGCCGGATCATCTGGACATTACCGTCGGTGGGCAGAAGTTCCACCTCGTTCACGGCTGCCCCGGTGCCGACCGTGATACGCGCACCTGGGTACGCATCAAGCCAGAAGATAGAAGTCCTTACCCTGGCACTATCTGCATCGTCGGCCACACGCCGGTCAACTTCCTGACTGGTGTCAGTGACCAGCCGTTCCGTATATGGCATGGTGACGGCATCCTTGATATTGATTGCGGCTGCGGTCATCAGAAGACAACACACCGCCGTCTAGCCTGTCTCCGGCTGGACGACATGGCGGAGTTCTATGTTGGGAATACGAGCACGGAGATATATCGGCGCAAAATGTGAGTATCGTAAATACTTGTGAAATGCTCGTATCTGTGGTATACTGCATAATAAGAAATGTTTAACGAGGGAGGTGCGAAGCAAATGTCTGACAGGGTCTATACACAGGACGAAGTTTTTACCGCCGTGCGGCGGCTGCTGAAAAAATACCATGCCGAGCGTGCAATTTTGTTCGGCTCTTATGCGCGGCAGGAAGCGGATGCCTCTTCCGATATTGACCTCATTGTGATTGGCGGGATCAAATTCGACCCTACCGATGTTTTCTGTATCGCAGAGGAGCTGCATCGCACCTTAGGAAAGCCCGTGGACGTGTACGAGCTGCGGGAGCTTAACGCCGGCTCCGCTTTTTATGACACCGTGATGGCGGAGGGGGTGCAGATCGCATGAAGTACAGCGACCAGCAGAGAATTGCGAAAATGCGGGAGACTGTGGAAAAGCTCCTGCGCTATGTGTCGGAAGAAGGTATCACTCCGGACAGAATCTTCGCGGAGGAAACCATTCAATGGACTGTCACAACGCCCCTTTATAACATCGGCGAGCACGCCGCTAACTTGACGGAGGACTTTAAGTCGCAGCATCCCGATATTCCGTGGGTGAAAATTGCGGGCTTGCGGCACAGGTTGGTGCATCATTACGAGGATACCAACTGGACTGTCATATGTGCGATCATCTACGATGTTCTGCCGCCGTTTCTTGATGCGCTGAAAACGCTTTGACCCACATTTTGACCCATACCGAAAACCTGCAGAGCCACCTGGCGGGAGCATTGCGCTCCGCCCAGTGGCTCTATTTCTTCGTTTTGATACCCTTTCATTGTTTCCAGCAGCGCAAAATGTGACCATTCCACTGCCAGAGAAAGTTGACCCACACCGGCGCTGCCTGCGGTGCTGACCCACACCGTGACCCACACGGGAAAACGAACGGACGGAGCACATGGAGCAAAGCGTTTTCGACCTCATCCTTTTTGCGGTAAAAACGCCCGCAAACCCTTATGTCGCAACGGCTGGAGGGCATTTTATCACTTGGTAAGGATGAGGTCGGCGGTTCGAATCCGCCCAGCAGCTCCAAAAAGCATCGAAAACTTCGGTTTTCGGTGCTTTTTTGTTGCAAAAATGTTGAAAACAGTGCGGGTCAAAATGTGGATCAACCACCTGACCCACACCCTGGGTGCCGTCTGTGCGCTTGCGGATGTTGCCCTCGCCGTTGGCGCGTTTCTTAGCCATATAGAATCAACTCCTTTCTTGGTAGCCACAACACATACCACAACTCCACGAAGAAAGCTGTTACTTTTTCGAGCATTGGAGTTTAACTCAACACTGCTATTCACAGGCGGAAGCAGTAATACATGAGGTTGATTTTCCTCTTTCCTTTTTTACTTTTCTATGATATTCTATACTTGAGAAGAGGTGGACCTATGAGACCGATTATCAAATGGCCCGGCGGGAAGTCCGGAGAGATCGCTGAGATAGAGCCTTTGATACCATCTTATAATCGATATATCGAGCCCTTTTTCGGTGGCGGAGCCCTGTTTTTTCATCTCGCGCCTGAAGCCGCAGTAATCAATGACATCTCCGAGTCGCTTATGCAGTATTACAAGCTGATCAAAGCGCAGGACAAGAAGCTGTATGAGTTGCTTGTGTGCTATAGCAACAGCTTCAACAATATTGTTTCTGTCTGCGGCAGGGAATCGAGCGAATTGCTTCATATCTTTTCCGAGCTTACAGAAGGAAGAATTTCCAAAGAAGAGCTTGGCCAAGTATTAGGCGAGCTAATAATGGGCTTGTCGGATAAGATCAATTCCGGCTTTTCGGAAAAATTGCTGCTGGATAAGAACGATTTTGATGACCAGCTTTACCGAATGGTTGAGGATAAGTTTATTCGAACCGCAAAAAATCACGAAAGGCGGCCGTTTTCACCAGAGGATCTATGCAAAAACTTGATCACCGGCTTTGCGAGCGGATATTATATGTACTTCCGCAAGGTGTTCAATGACATCCGACTTGGACGCATTGCGGATCAGTCAATACAGTATCAAGCCGCAAATTTCTATTTTATTCGGGAATACTGTTACGGGTCAATGTTTCGCTTTAACGCGAAGGGCGAGTTTAATATTCCCTACGGTGGGATGTCATATAATCGCAAAGATATGAGATCGAAAATAGACGGTATGTTCAATAGAGAAATGGAGGCGCTGTTCGCGAAGACGGACATTCATTGCTGCGATTTTGAAGAACTTTTAAGCAAGGTCAAGTTGTCTGAAAAGGATTTTATGTTCTTGGACCCGCCTTATGACACAGACTTTTCAGACTATGATGGAGTGAACTTTACGAAGTTCGACCAAGAACGGCTTGCGTATGTGCTGAAGAAGACCTTAGCCCGCTTTATTCTTGTGATCAAGAACACTGATTTTATCAGTGGCTTATATGAGAAGGACTTCCACATATTGAGCTTTGATAAACGGTATACATATAACGTGCGTAGCCGGAACAGCAGAGATGCAAAGCATCTGATTATAACGAACCTCCCTGTCTGAGACAGGGAGGTTCGTTTATTATTCAGTCGACAGAGACATTGTATAATTGCAGTTGCTCTTTTATCGCATCATAGTATTCTTTACTCACTTCGATTGGTTCAATAAAATCACTTTCTTCTGCCAGAGCAGTAAATTCCTCGGCTACCTTGATTGATGACCACCAAAAAGCCTTGTTCTCAGCGAGGAATGGGGAGACCTTAAAAATGATTTCGTTTCCGATTAGGCACTCTCTTATGTAATTCCAATAGTTGGAATTATCCTCTGAATCTTCGTGATAGTCCTGACAGTAATCGACCGCAAACAGGCCCCAACTTTCGTTTATGAATGGGTCGATAGTTCCATATATAAACTGGAGCGAAGTTAGATAAGAAACGCTCTTTTCTTTGGAAACTATGCCAAAATGTTGAATAGCATTTCGTATTTCCCCGAATTCATTGAATGCGGAAATATCCACAGTTTTCATATCGGCAACAAGCCATAGCATTTCGATTATACTTGACCATTCAATCGTTCGCCCTTTTTCCGAGAGCTGTGAGAGCGTCATCTCGTTTATGATTCTGTTTTCTCTTTTTGTGGGTTTGGGATATGTGTCAAACAAAAGCAGCGGATGCTCTTGTGCAATACGCGCTTTCGCCAAAATCTCCATGGCGTGTGCTACCTGCAACACAGATAGAATACCCGACCATCTGTCTTCCATAAGCCGTATGTTGTTCACATGGGCAAGCGCGGCAAGCCCGAGTTCCTTCATATTTTCCGCAATTTGTTCTAATTCTTTTTTCATCTGTAGACCCCCATTCTCATTTCAGCGGCGTCAAAATAGCTTTTCTCAATTTCAATTCCGATGAACCTCCGCTTGTTTCTTAATGCCGCCACACCGGTTGATCCCACGCCCATAAAAGGGTCAAAGACAACGTCGTTTTCATTTGAAGCGATGGAGACAATATGCTCTAACAGCCTCACGGGCTTTTGAGAGGGGTGTTTTGGCTCTGACAGCCGTTCCGGTTTCATGCAGATGGGGCTTTCGAAGAAGTTGTGCATATTGCGCTGATCGCTGAAATTCCATTTGTGTCCTTTATTCCACATACAGGCAATCATTTCGCAGCTGTTCAAAAAGCCATTTTTAAATATCTTTGGAGCAGGGTTCGTCTTGTGCCAAATGAAAAACTGAAACGTATCAAACTCACTATCAAACGCTTCGTGCCATTTTCCTATCAGATTGTAGCTTGTGAAAACAAATATGTTTCCATCCGGTTTTATAATGCGCTTAAAATCGGGCAGCAGATCGAACGGATCGATAGGAATCAGATCCCATTCCGCAAGGTCGTTATTTAAGGCGGATCTTCCTGGCAAATTGATGTTGCCGGTGGAGTATTGGGCAATATTATAAGGTGGGTCCGTAAGAATCAGATCGATGCTGTTATCCGGGATTTGGCCTAAATAGTCGAGGCAATCGCCGTTGACGACAGTATAATTCCTCGTTTTGATTTTTGTGAGTTTGTGCATATCACCTGGCAACACACTCTTCTATCATTCGAACGATGCGCTCATTGAGATGAATATCTTCCAAGGCTTCTTTGTAGATCTCTTCAAATTCTTCAAAAGAAATACCGTTGGGCAAGATCTTTTTCCACAGATTTTTGCCGATAAGAAACATTTCAGGATAGGCCAGATGCTTTTTCACAGCACCTTTCCATGTGTTTCCCTCGCCGTCTTTGTTGTATAGAGTTGCGAAGTATGCTTTGCAGTTTTCAATACCCATGTCAACGTAGATAGTAAGAAGCTTCTCAACATTAGAAGGAGCATTGGAACTGTCAAGGTCGCCGCCCGCTTTCAATTCTAAGATATTCCAGTTTTCTCCGTCAAAAAAAGCAAGATCCACGGGCTTGACCTGGATAGTGCCGCAGCGATATTTATTTGCCAAGGGGAGAAGATTTGTCCTGATGCTGTTTTGGGTCACACCGCTCTCGGTACGGCTTCTGCCGGAGCCGGAAGCTTCATTGGTCGCACGGAAAGTGGCGATTTCGCCGCGCAGGTTTCCGTTATGAGTATCGACATCTGTAACGACAACTTGACCGGAAATCTTGCTTTCGTCGATATTATGCATAAGGCGGCGAGGATTTACGATTGCGGGCACATTTTCCTCGCCGAATTTCAGACGCGCAATGCGCTTGGCGCAGGTCTCAATAGCAAAACCGCTCTTAGACTCAAAGCTGCTTACGAATACCATACTGGCGGTAATGTTTTCGTCCATCTGACTGAGCAGAAAATTATTGACTTTCCTTTTATAATTGCCGGAGAAATCCTTTTCAATCAGAGTGGTCAGTTTCGAAAATTCTTCAAAAACAATGTGCTTGATCAAATCACGCATGAGGCAGCCTCCTTTTGCTTTAAGATATTTTTATTGTAACATGGACTGCCGCGCTTTGCAACGAGGGGGTTTGTTAAGTGCCAAGTCAGATTCTTGGCATACCCCGTGTGCTGGTGACCTCGCGGACGCTGCCGCCGCGCATCTTGTTGTATTCCTCGCGTGTCATGTCCACGTCTGCTGCCAGCAGGTGGTTGGTGATGTTGTGCTCCACGGTCAGGTTGAACAGCAGCTTGGACATGCGGTTTGCGAACACGCCCAGCGTTCCCTTCAGCACGTCAGCCACTGCGTGGGGCAGGAACGCTCCGGCGTTCTGCACCTTCAGGTAGCCGTCATAGAACCGAACGGCCTTTTCTACGAACTCACTTTGGCTGCCGCAGTTAGCCAGTGGCGCGTTTATTTCTATCATTTTCTTTGCTTCCGGCGTAAGCCAGAAAGCGTACTTTTTCTCCTTGAATTTTTACCGTGACCCCGCAGTTTTTCCCGTAACTGCCGTCACTCCTGCCACACGGAAGGCGCAGGATACTCAGTACGGAGCTATCCTGCGCCATATCTCAAGCATCCCTTGCGATCCTGCGCTGGCGGCTTTTTTGTTCTTGCGTGGGTATAGATATCCAGCGTGATAGAGGGCTGGGCATTATGAGCAGGTGTGTGCCCTGCCGGCGGAACAGAAAAATGGCTGCAGCTAATACCTGTTCGCTGTAGGTCTAGGCGGTATATTGGAACGCTTGTTGTTGCTCCTGCAGACGCAGATCCGCTTGATATTGACAATGTAGAGGCAGAGGGTCTTGACATCTGAAAATTATCCGGTAGAATGAAATGTACAGAGAACATATCAGAGGAGATCATCAGCATGAAAGAAAAACTGTCAGAGAAGATTTTTGCGCAGCTGCGCGGCGATATTATCGCGGGGAAGTACACCGCGCGGGATTTTATTAGCGAAAGCGAGATTGCTGAGCGATATGGCGTGAGCAAGGCACCTGTGAAGGATGCCCTGCACCTGCTGGCGGATCAGGGGTATTTGGTTAGCTATCCTCGTAAGGGCTATATGGTGAATACCTTCACCAACGAGGAAGTTAATCAAATCCAGCAGATCCGCCGCTGCTTAGAGACACTTTGTGTCCAGCTAGCCATTGAAAATGCCACGGACGAGGAAATTGGACGGCTGCGAGATACTACCATCGGAGCGGATATGAGCGAAAGCCCAGAACAAACTGTCAATTATCGTTTTCATATGGGATTGGCTGGCATATCGGGCAACCCCGTGCTGGTAAAAACATTGGAGAAACTGGTGAACATTGCTTCCATGACCCAAATCAGGCGCAGACCAGACTACAGTAATTTCCACCACATCATTGATGCACTGCTGGCACGGGATCAAGAGCAGGCGAAATATTGGATTATAACGGATATCGCAGATGTATGAAGGGTAAGCAAAACCGCGGTCGAGTCGCTCGACCGCGGTTTTACATGTTCGAGGAAAAATGTGATTGACATCTGATAATATCAGTGGTATTATTCATGCAGGATGCTGATATTATCAGTGAAATCATCAAAAAGGAGCGAGATACTTATGGAGAAGAAGAAAATTGGTCTACTGGGTGCCATTCTAATGGGCATCGGTTGCATTGTTGGCTCTGGCATCTTTGGTACCTTACCCACGGTGGCAAATGAATATGGTGCCGGCGTAGTGTGGGCACTGATCGGTGCGGCAGCGGTGGTTGTCCTGCGCGCACTGGCATCGACATATTCCTCTGCTGCACTTCCTGCCAGCGGGTCGCAGTTCCTGTGGGCCGCCAAACTGATGCATCCCATCGCAGGCGCGTTTGTTTCATTTTCCACACTGCTGATGCCTACTATGGTATCGCTGTTTGGCGTGCTGTTCGGTATGTATCTCCAGCCCCTGTTTCCCAATACGGAGATTAATGGCACTGTAGCCGCCGTGGCACTGCTGGTGGTATTTGCGGTAGTGGCTTGGTTCGGCAATAAGACGACGATCAATACGGGAAATGTGATGGTCGTGCTGCTGCTCATCGCCATTGCCCTGTATATTTTCCTCGGCTTGCCTCATATCGACACGGCCAATGTGACCTTTGGCCAGATTGTACGCCCGGGTGTATCCATCAGTACGCTGGCAGCTGCCGTGGGTGTGCTGACATCCTCTTTGTCCGGTGCCAGTTCGGTGGCACAGGTGGCCGATGATGTAAAGAATCCAGGTAAAACGGTGCCGCTGGCTTTGGTGCTGTGTCCGGCTATTGTAGCGGTGATTTATATCCTGATGGCTGTTGTTACCATCGGCGTGATCCCGGCAGCAGAGGTCACTTCGCTGTCCGATGTGGCGGCGCAGTTTATGTCTCCGGCACTGCTGACCTTCTTCATCGTAGGCGGTCCCATCTGCGGTATTATCACATCTCTAATTCCCGTGGCGCTGGCCTGTGTGGCTCTGGTAGAGACTTCCGCTAAAAACAAGGTGTTTCCCGAGGTGTTGGCAAAGCAAAACAAGTACGGCGTGGCTTACTGGAGCCTTTTCATCGTCATGGGCATCGCCATCGCCATCTGTGCTACCGGTGCGACCTTCGGTGTGGTCATGACCATCTTCTCCTTCTGCAATACCCTGGCGGAGTTGCCCAATACGCTGAGTCCCATGTTCGCCTATAAGAAGTATCCCAAGTGCTGCGACAACTCCTCCGTACATATGAACCGGAAGGTCGCCTATGTGCTGTCTGTCCTTACATTTATCGTGTGTGCCTATTTGTGCGTGCAGATGGCTGCTACTCTCAGCGGCGGCGCTGTGGCCGGTATCCTGGCCGTATTCGTGGTGGGCTATGTGTACTTCTTCTTCCGCGTCAAGTACCTCAAGGGCAAGGGCGTGGATCTGATCGCCGAGATGAAGGCTCCCTACCAGCCGTGGGAGGACAAGGAAAAGTCCTACAACTGAGAGGGACGCCATGGTTGATTTTGTGAAGTCCATTCCGGAACTGCGTGCCCGCGTGCCGGTGACACAGCAGTGGGCGTATTTCGAGACGGCCAGCACCGGTCTGGTACCGGACTTTGTATATGACGGCGTACGCCGCTACTTGGACGACCGTTACCGTAAGGGTGGCAACTCTGTGTGGGAGTTTCCCGGCACCTCTGTTGAAACGCTGGAGATGATGCAGCGATCAAAGGTCGCGTTGGGGCGGATGATCCACGGCGCACCGGATCGCATCACCTTTGGCCAGAGCTCCACGCAGCTGTTCACCATGGTGACGGAGGCCGTGGAGTACGGCCCCGAGGACAACGTGGTGGCGGTGGATCGCGGCTGGATTGGCAACCGCTTTGCCTGGCAGAAGAGGCAGGATGAGGGGCTGGAGGTGCGGTACGCCGTGCCGGAAAACGGTGCCGTCACGCCGGAGCAGCTGATGACCCTGTGCGACGAACACACCCGCGCCGTCACCGTGAATCTGGTGGAGAGCAAGACCGGCTACCGCATCGACATGGACCGTCTGAGCCAGATGTGCCGCAAAAGAGGCCTGCTGCTGTTCGTGGACGGCGTGCAGGCGCTGGGCGCACTGCAGGTAGATGTGGAGCGCTGGGGTGTGGATCTGCTGGTAGGCAATGACTACAAGTGGATGATGAACTTCTGCGGTACCGGCTACGCCTATATCAGTCGGCGGCTGCAGCCCCTGATCCGCCATTGGGGCGCGGGCTGGATGTCCGACGACGACCGGTTCAACACCGGCAAGGCCCGTCTAACCCTGCGGGAGGACGCGGGCCGGTTTGAAATCGGCTACCCCCATGCCGACGGCATCTATGGGTTGGGTTTGATGGCCGCGCAGTACGACATGCTGAGCGGGGTAGAGGTGGAGCGGTACGTCTGTGGTCTGGCGGACTATTTCACCGCCAGGCTGGCCCAGACCCCGTGGCTGCGTCTGGCCTACGACTTCCCTGCGGAGAACCGCTGCCAGATCGTGTATATCAAGGTTGCGGCGGGCTGTCCCGTCACCGATGAGATGCTGGAAAAGGCAGGCGTGTTCGCCCACTTCGAGTCCCCCGACGAGAACGGGGAGCGGGGTATGCGTCTGAGCTTCCACCTTTATAACAACACACAGGATATCGACCGCTTCTTCTCTGTGTTTGAAGCGGTGGGGAGGTAAAGACATGAGCGAGTTCAGTCCCTATCGCTGGGAGGCAGAAAAGATCGCACCCAGTGGCGTGCGCTATCGGGTGCGGCTGGCGGATCACGTTCTCGCTGGCCCCGATGGAAAGGCTGAAGCTACCATGTTCAGCTGGTCCTATCTCGGTCAGGGCGGCGGCTCGCGGCGGCCGGTGGTGTTTGCCTATAACGGCGGTCCCGGAGCCGCCAGCGCCTGGCTGCACATGGGCCTGCTGGGGCCCGTGCTGGCACAGTTGCCCGAGTATCCTGACGGGCTGAGCCATCCGGCGCGGTTCGAGCTGACGCCCAACCCTGACCTCCTGCTGGATCAATGTGACATCGTGCTCATCGATCCGGTGGGCACCGGCTGGGCCCGTCTGCTGGATGAGAGCACCGCGAAGCGCCATTACTCCACCGCCGGTGACGCCCGCGATTTCTCCGACTTCATCTGTGCGTGGCTGACGGAGAACGGCCGCCAGCACGCACCGGTCTACTTGCTGGGCGAGAGCTATGGTACCATCCGCAACGTGGCGCTGGCTGATGTGCTGCCGGAGACGGTGGACTTACGGGGCATCATTCACGTGGGCACGTCCCTGAACGTGGGAGCGAGGACTACCCTGCTAGTAGAACCCAATGTCCGGCGGCTGGGCGCCAATGCCGCCGTGTGCTGGTATCACCACCATCAGGATGAGTGCAGCCGCGAGGACTTCGTGGCGCAGGCCATGGACTTTGCCTATGGCGACTACGCCCGCGCTCTGCTGTTGGGGAACCGATTGAACGAGGCAGAACGGGAGAGCGTGCTGGAGCGGCTTAGTCGGTTCACAGGCATGGATCATGATTTTCTGGACAAACACGATCTGCGTTTTGGAGAGGTGGACTTCCTGCTGGGCTGCTGCCCGGGGGCTGTGGTCAGTACATACGATGCGCGGCTGCTGTACCGTCCAAGACAGAACGAGCGATACAGCGAAAACAGTATGGAAAGCGCCGGTATCATCGAGCCGGATATGGCGCAGGACGCCTTCATGGCGGCGGTGGGGCCGGTCTATGACCGCGCGCTGGCTATGTACGCGGCGGACGAGCTGTGCCCGCCTCAGCGGGAGGCAGCGGAGGACATGCTGTCCATCGCCCGCCGGTGGGACTACCGCGGGTACGAAAAGGACACTTTGACCCTGCCGGTGGAGCTGATGCAGCGGCGGCCCGCCCTGCGGATGATGTTTGTCAACGGTTATTACGACCTGCAGTCCACCTTTGACTTTGTGACCTACTACCTGTCCCGCTTCGATCTGCCCAGCGATCGGATACGTCAGACGGTGTTGCCCTCCGGCCATGCCTCCTATGTGGGCACGGGCATGGTGGAAGCTTTGACGAAGGAGATTCGACAGTTTATCCGGGAGTAAGGAGGAATGTACCATGCTATTGAACCATTGTAGACTTTATGCACCGCTGTCCGGTGGATTTGCCGGCGAGGACTGCTGCGTGGAGTTGGACGGTGGAAAAATCGTGTCCGTGGGTCCAGCCCGTCCCAACGCAGCGGATGATTATGACTGCGGTGGGCGTACATTACTGCCAGGTTTGATTGACCTGCATACCCACATTACCTTCCTGCGGAACGTAGGCGTGGCGCAGGCCCACGACCCCATGCAGCTGGTAGTGGAGGCGGCCGCACAGGCTGACCGCTACCTGCGTCATGGCTTTACCACCATCCGTGACTGCGGCAGTATCCGCCGCAGCGCCAACTATGTCAGGCAGCTCATTGATCGCAGGCTCATGGCAGGACCGGATATTCTGGCCTGCGGCCAGACGCTGATGCCCAGCGTCACCGCCAGCACCGGCGTGGGCGACATCACCCATTACTGCGACGGCGCGGAGGAGTTCCGCAAGGCGGTACGGGAGGAAGTGGCTGCGCAGGCAGATTTTATCAAAATCTACGCATCCGGCTCTGCTTTTTCTCCTACCGGCGTGCCCAAGCACCCTATCATGACCATTGAAGAGATCCGGACAGCTGTGAATACAGCGCGTGCTAATGGCCTCTATGTGGCGGCGCACTGCCATGCTGATAGTGCCATCCGTGACTGCGTGCAGGCAGGTGTCCGCACCATTGAGCACGTCACCTATCTCAGCGAGGCCACCACGGATCTGCTGCTGGCATCGGAGGACTCCTATCTGGTGCCCACGCTGGCAGCCATGTATGTCAGTCAGACGGATCCTCAGGAGCGCTCCTTCTGGCTGTCTCGCCTCACCCCCATGCTGGAGGATTGCGCTAAGGCCATCGGCTATGCCTATCGCGCCGGGGCACTGATTGGTTTTGGCACAGATTCTGCACCTATGTCTCCCCAGTACGATACCGGCGTAGAGTTCCGCTTCCGCAGGGAGTACTGCGGCATGGAAAATATGGACATTCTGCTGCAGGCTACAAAAAACAGCGCCCAGATCGCAGGACTTTCCGATGTGGGCGAGATCAAACCGGGGATGAAGGCTGATCTGATTTTGGTGGATGGAGACCCTGTGGCGGAACTGTCTGCCATGTATGTCCCACCGGTACAGGTGTGGAAAAACGGCATCGCCCGCAAATAAAAATAGGAGGAACGAACCATGAAGATCGAAGCAAAACTGGAAGAACTGGGCCTGACGCTGCCCGCAGCGCCCACGCCCATGGCCAATTACGTCACCTGCCGTCAAGTGGGAAACCTGCTGTTTTTCTCCGGCGCTGGTCCCTTTGAGGAAGGCAAGCCCGTAGTGTTCGGCAAAGTTGGCGACGAACTGACCCAAGAACAGGGCTATGCCGCCGCACGGCTGACTGGCTTGAACCTGATTGCACAGCTGAAAAAGGAACTGGACGATCTGGATCGCATCAAGCAGTTTGTAAAGGTGCAGGCATTTGTGGCATCCGCACCGGACTTCATGGCTCAACCCGCTGTGATGAACGGTGTCTCCGACCTGTTTGTGGAGGTATTCGGCGAAAAAGGCAAGCACGCTCGTACTGCCGTGGCTGTTCCGCAACTGCCGTTTAACATTCCCATTGAGGCGGAGATGATCGTTGAGGTGGAAGAATGAAGACCAGTCGGCGGGTACCGCATTGTGGCGCAAAAGCCTTTTGATGAGTCTATTGTGGCAGCTACAGCAATCAGTTATTCTGTGACCCGCCCGGACGGTTATTTGGCTACTACTGCGAAGAACTTCGAAAGTCGTGCGTCGTATATGCTCCCTCTATGAGAGACAGCGAAAGAATAGACTGTCAATCGTGGAGGGAGCATATCAGCGCATGCGAATCGAGCCTGCTTCTTTGTTGGTGTACTCTATATCTCCAGCATTCCTTGCAGCTCCGCGCTGGCGGCTTTTTTGCTCTTATCGAAGGCGTGGGTAGTAGATATCCAGCGTGGCGGAGAGCTGGCTGTGGCCGAGGATACCCGCTACCGTTGCCATATCCGCACCGCCTGCGATCATCAGGCTGGCAGCGGTGTGGCGCAGGCTGTGGATATTGAGCTGCTCTCGGTCGATATCCCGCCATTGCAGGGCGCAGCACTCGCCGCGCCGCATCCCCGTGGCAATGATAAGCTTGAAGTATGTCTCATACTTGATGCTCTCATTTTCCAGTGCAGCGATGATTTTCTGCGCCGTTTCTTCGTCGGCAATCTTTTTCCCTGTTTTCTTACCTGCGTAGCGCGACATGGAAGTGGTGACAGAACACCTATTTCCATGGAATATGTTTCCTGTTGTGAGCTACGAGTATCATTTATGGCCGGTAGACTTGCATTACCGAGACTCGCTCTCGAGGAGGAAATAGACGTACCAATCACTGGAAATGTGCTTTCAGGCAATGGCTTTCCTGTTATGTCACGTTTTGGTTAACACAAGTCACTTTCCAACGATCCTTCCAACAAACGCCCCAAATCTACGCAAAACTTCTCGATACATATTAAAACACATCAACACGAGAAGATCCCCCAATCCCTTGCAGTACAGGGGATTGGGGGATCTTACTTGGCATGAATGGGTACACCGTAAACGCATCCACGCCATTTTGCAGAACTAACGCAGCGAATGTGTACCCTTACGCAAAGTTCTTCCTATGGAACTTGTACGAACGCCATCCAAGTGATATACTTTTTGAAACGCCCCGGAAAGGACTGAGTGTATGGACCGTGCTGCCGACTTGTGGACCTTGGTCAGCAATTTAAAAAATGCCGCTTATGATGAACAGGTACATATTCTGCAAATGCTGGGCGATAAGCTTATCAATGATTGCCGCATCGAGGTCTTTGGCGTGACCATTGAGCCGCTATGGGTAGAGGCCTATTGCTATGACGAAACGCATTTCCCCGACTACAATACCCATCGCAGCCGCAAGCAAAAAAACCGGTTTGGACAGATGTATTTCCATGAGCGAGGCTACGGCGGTGTGGATATTTGCTTATCAAATTCGGAGGATTTCTGCCTGTCCTTTCTGCTGAAGGCTACTCTCGCCAACGGGCACTTTCTGACGCAGACGCAGCTTCCGCGCGTGCTGTTGAGCACCGGCAAAACGAAAGCGGACTTCGAGCATCTGGAGGACATACTCCACCCTGCGGACGCCCGTCACACCATCTGCCACACGACCCGTGTGAACTTGACCAAACCCTGTTACAGCGACGCCCCGCTGACCTCATTTGCGCTGGACGCAATTCCCAAGTATGATTTCCGGTTCGCCCGGAAAAACCTTCGCGAGAATGTACGGACGTACCTGCTGGCCTATATGGCCGCACATCCGGACTGTACCGAACAAGAATGTAGGGCAGAGTGCCGCCGTGTGTTCGGATGGGTGCCCAATCTGGTGCGGACATGGGTGCACAACTGATGTGCAGCTTGTTATTGCTCTGGCTGCCGTAGGAACAGCACGCCCAGGGTGCCGGGGCCGCAGTGTGAGGACACAGTGCAGCCAGCCTGAGTGACGAATACCTCCTGGAAGGGTGCCAACTCCCGTACCAGCTTCGTCAGCTCCTGTAGAGTGCCCTCCGCCACCTCGCCGGAGTGGGTGATGAAAGCGTGATCAGCCACAACTGTCTTATCCGCCAACCGTTCGGTGATATACTGGCGGTACACCTTTTCCATGGCGCCGCGGTACTTTTTGCAGACTGCCAGCTTGCCCTCCCGCATTTCAAGACAGGGCTTCAGCTTCAGCATATTGGCGCCCAGCGCCGTCACGCCGCTGCAGCGGCCGCCCTTCCACATAAACTCCAGTGTGTCCAGTACGAAGCTGGTGTCGCTGCAGGGTGTCAGGCGGCGCAGCTCTGCGGCGATGTCCGCCGCCGTCATACCGCTGTCCCGTAGCTTGGCCCCCTGTAGTGCCAGCAGCCCGCCGCCGGTGGAGAGCTGGCGGCTGTCCACCACGTGGATCTGTCCCTGGCCCGTCAGCTCCTGTGCCGCCAGCACCGCGTTCTGGCAGGTGCAGGACAGCTCCGAGCTGATGTCGATGTGGACGATGTCATAGCCTTCCGCTAAAAGCGGGGAGAAAAATGCCTTGAACGCTTCTGGACTGATCGCTGTTGTTTTGGGCAGGGTGCCGTTCCGGCGGTAATCGGTGTACAGCTCCGCCGAGGTGTAGTTTCCGTCATCAGGGAAGACACGCCCGCCACTCTGGATAGTCAAGGGTATGGTGCGGATATGGAAGCGCTCCAGCAGCTGGGGCGTCAGGTCACAGGTGCTGTCGTAGGTGATGCAGACAGGTCTGGGCATGGGGTGTTCCTCCTATTTTTCCTATGGTAACGGCAGTATACCGAAGAAACCTCAACGTAAGCTCAAAAAATCTCGATTTTTGAGAACAGGTGTGATAAAATCCAAAAAAACACAAGGGAGGGACAGACATGTTCCGCATTTTGGTGGCCGAGGACGATGACAACGCCAGATTTCTGATGTGCGAGGTGCTGCGGCGTGCCGGGTACGAGCCGTGCCCTGCGCGGGACGGTGTGGAGGCGCTGGAGGTGATGGAACACTACCAGTGCGATCTGGCGGTGGTGGATATCACTATGCCGCGGATGGACGGCATCACCTTCACCCAGACGCTGCGGGAGGGGAACTGCGATCTGCCGGTGCTGATGGTGACGGCCCGCGTGACCCAGGAGGACAAGCGCCGGGGTTTCCGGGCGGGGACGGATGACTATATGGTCAAGCCAGTGGACGAGGAGGAGATGCTTTGGCGTATCGAGGCCCTGCTGCGGCGGTATTGCAGCCGGGCAGACCGACGCTTGACGGTGGGCACCACGGTGCTGGACCGCGGCTCCCTGCAGGTCATCACTCCGCAGAGTACGTGGCAGCTGTCCGCTAAGGAGTTTTTGCTGCTGTATAAGCTGCTGTCTTACCCCCGGACGCTTTTCACAAAACGGCAGCTTATCGACGACATATGGGATCTGGACAGTGATGTGGACGAGCACACTGTGGAGGTTTACATCTCCCGACTGCGAGAGAAATTCCGGGACAACCCGGATTTCGAGCTGCGGACGATTCGGGGATTTGGCTATATGGGGATGCCCCGGGAGGACGGCAATGGCCAGAAATAAGGTGAAAAAAGAAAAGCCGCCTGTCCGGCTGCTGGGCACCATGTTCCTGCTGGTGCTGGGGCTGGTGGCGGTGTATGTGGGGATGGCGTTGGGGATATTTACACTGGTGCAGCGGCTGGTGCATCTGGAGGACGCCAGCTATACGCTGCTGTGGCCCATCCTCATCCTTTCGGTCAGTGCCATCCTGGGCGTACTGCTGGCCATATTCATTTTCCGTGGGTATCTGGCGCCGCTGTCACGGTTGATGCAGGCCACGCAGTCGGTGGCGGAGGGCGATTATACCGTGCGGGTGGATATGCGGGGCGCCCGGGGCGAGGTGGCGGAATATATCCGCAGCTTTAATAAAATGGCGGAGGAACTGTCCAGCGTGGCGCTGCTGCGAATGGACTTTGTGAATACCTTTTCCCACGAGTTCAAAACGCCGCTTATCTCCATCCGGGGATTTGCCAAGCTGCTGCAAAACGACGACCTGACACCGGAGCAGCGGCGGACCTATACGGACACCGTGGTGCAGCAGTCCGAACGGCTGGCTGCTATGAGCACCCACGTTCTGGAGCTGGCCCGGTACGAAAACACCGAGATCGTGTCCGACAAGACGCTGTACAGCCTGGATGAACAGCTCCGCCGGTGTGTGCGCCAGCAGGAGAGGGAGTGGCTGAAAAAGAGCCTGACCGTGGAGGGAGACCTGGATCCGGTGGACTATTACGGCAATGAGGAGCTGGTGGAGCACATCTGGTCTAACCTGCTCTCCAACGCTATCCGGTTTACGCCCGCCGGCGGGCAGATCACCGTGGTGCTGCGGCGGGGTGAGGGAGAGGTCACCGTGTCTGTCTCCGATACGGGTATCGGTATGGACGAGGAGACACAGCGGCACATTTTCGACAGGTTCTACCGGGCTGCACCATACCCGGATGACCGGGGCAACGGCCTGGGCCTCTCCATTGTCCGCCGGGTGGTAACGCTGTGCGGCGGGAGGGTGACGGTGTTCTCCCGCCCTGGAAATGGCTCCACATTTACCGTGACGCTGCCCGCAAAGGAATAACGGTGCGATCCGCCGGATAGTGATGTGTATAAAAAGGCACCTTTGGTTAAACAAGCACCCGCCACACAAAAGGGAACGACCTCCCATTCGGCGGTCGTTCCCTTTTATCGTGGGGAGGGACAGGCCCCCTGAAATGCCGGAAGCCCGGCCCGGCACAAGGCCGGACCGAGCCCCGGCGCTGGAGGGGACCAGCACCCTTCGCTGAGAGGTCCAGGGGGGGTAAACGCACAAAACGCGGGGAATGTCAGTACAGGGGAATTACGTTATCACTGTGTTATGCTGTGTCAGCCGTTACTTGGCAGCATTCTTGGCTTCCTTGGCGGCCTTGTCAGCCAGGTAGTACATACCGGGAGTGTTGTAGTACTCCTTCTGCAGGTCCTTCACCTGCTTGCACATCAGCAGCAGGCCGATCATGTTCAGGATGACGATAATAGCCATGAAGCCGTCGGTGATCATGTACATGGTGGTCACGTTGGAGAACGCGCAGGCGATGCCGATGAACAGGGGATACATAAACACCCAGATCTTGGAGAACTTACGGCCGAACAGGATCTCGGCCTGGATCTGGCCGAAGAAGCCGGCGGAAATGATCGTGGAGAACACGAACATGAACACCGTAATGGCGACGAAAATGGCGCCGAAGTTACCGAACACGGACTGGAAAGCAGCCAGGGCCAGCTGGCCGGAGCTCAGACCCTCCTGGGTCCACACGCCGGAGGCCAGAACAGCCAGGGCGGTGATGGTGCAGATAACGATGGTATCCATGAAGACTTCGAAGATACCGAACTGGGCCTGACGGATGGGGTGATCCGTATCGGCGGTGCAGTGACCGGCGATGGTGGAGCCTACGCCCGCCTCATTGGAGTACACGCCGCGGGCAGCGCCCCAACGGATAGCAGCCATGACGGTGGCGCCGGCGAAGCCGCCCACAGCGGCGCGGCCGGTGAAGGCATCCTGGAAGATCATGCCAAAAATAGCGGGGAGCTCGCCCACATGGGCGAAGATGATGACCAGAGCGCCCAGCACGTACAGGCAGGCCATCACGGGCACGAGGATGTCGGTGACGCTGGACACGCGCTTGAAGCCGCCGGCCAGGATAACGCCCACCAAAACGGCAATGATGATGCCGGTGACGGTCTGGTTTGCGCCGAAGACGTTGAACTGCTCAGCAGCGGAAACGCCCTGAGAGGCCAGGGAGGGGACCAGCTCGATCATGAAGAAGAAGGCGTAGCCGACGCCGAACACGACGCCGATCTTCTTGCCCAGACCGCGCAGGTAGTAGGCGGGGCCACCGACCCACTCGCCCACGTCGTTCTTACGACGGTACTTGATGCCCATCGCGACCTCGCAGTACTTGGTGCACATGCCGAAGATAGCCAGGATCCAGATCCAGAACACAGCGCCGGGGCCGCCCAGGGCGATAGCCACGGGCACGCCGACGATGTTGGAAGCGCCGACGGCGCAGGCCAGGGCCGCGAATGCGGCGGAGATGGGACGGACCTTGCCCTCTTCCTTCTTGGCGAACATCTTGCCGAAGGTCTGGCTCATGGCGTAGCCGAAGTGACGGATCTGGGGGAAGCCCAGATAGATGGTCAGGAACAGGCCGCCGCCGCCGATGAGGATCAAAATGGGAATGCCCCAGAACCAGTTACCAAAATCTTGAATAGCTTGCAGTATAACCATACTTTTCTCCTTTCACGCGAAACAATAGGTGATTTTCTCTGTGATTGCGCTTGTGCGTTTTGCGTTTTGTGCTTGGTGCGTTTTGTGCGTTTTGACAGGGTCTCTCAGCGTAGGGAGGGATAGCTCAGCTCAGCAGACGCTTCACCGCTTCATAGGTGATGTTGGGAACATTTTGGAACGTCTGCCGCATATCCACGCGCTCGGTGAGCATATGTCCGTCGCGGCCGAAGGTACCGATATTGACAACGGGGACGTCGATCTGACGGATCTTATCCACCGGGTGCGTGTATTTCACGCCGTACTGGGGCATGTTCGTCTCCAGCGCCTGGATAGCCAGGGTGTCGTCGCACACGGCCATAAAGCTGGAGTCGGAGATGTAGGGGTAGAACATACGGGTCTTGATCTGGCGCTGGGCCTCGGGCCGCACCACCTCGATAGCGCTCTCCACCGCGTCCAGCAGAGCCTTTTCCTTGGCCGTGCGGCCGGTCATCTCGATACGGGCACTGAAGATGGAGCCGAAGAACACCACCACGGCGGGGGACTTGTCCTCAGACCACTTCCATGCCTCCTGCACCACACGCAGGCCAAACAGCCGCAGATCCAGCTCAGGATCGTCCTCATGCAGCTTCACGGTGAACTCGTGAATGGCTTTCTTGAATGCCTCGCCGTGCACGGCGGCCAGCTCGTTATAGAACTCGTTCCAGGTGTAGACACGGGTCTTCCAGGGCAGTTGATGGAAGTCCACCTTGCTCAGCTCGCAGAAGCGCTTGTACTGGGCATTTAGGTACTCCACCGTCTCGTCGAAGGCCTCCACGGCCATCTGCTTGCTCTTTTCCAGCACGATGGAAGGACTCCAGCCGTGGGTGAAGAAGTTATAGTAGCCGAAGGCCGTCAGCGCCGTCTGCACGGTGTAGGGGCCCTTGGTGTCCATCTGCTTCAGAGAGATGGGCGGGATGGCGACCTCACCCTGGGCGATGTCACACAGGTCGGTGTTCAGGGACATCTTGCGCGTGATGTTGGCCAGCACCAGGTTGGGGTCCAGCGCGCTGAAGGCCTGGCCCACATGGGCCTCCTTACCGAACACGGCGAAGCAGGGCAGCAGCTTGCCGATGCTGCCGTAGTAGATGTAGCGGTTCTCGTCGCCGGGAGCGTAGTTGGTGGAGTAGTCCGCGTTGATGCACGCCACATACTCGAAGTGCTCCTTCTCCTTCAGCTCCTCCAGCAGGTCCAGGGCGGTGATGATGCCCTTGGAGTTGTCCTCCTCGTCGCACTCGCCGATAGCCAGCAGGTTGCCGTCCAGCTCCTCGGGATGCTCAGAGAAGTACTGGATCAGGTACATATGGCCTGCCACACCGGACTTCATATCCAGCGCGCCGCGGCCGAACAGATACTCGCCGGACTCGATATCGTCAATGACCTCCTGGGGCAGCACGAACGTCTCGCGCAGCTTGGCGGGCAGCTCCTCGCAGCGGAACGCGTACTCGCGGATGGTGCCGAAATCGTCCACGCCCACGGTGTCGATGTGGCCGATGAGGATGACCGTGCGGTTGGAATTGCCCTTGGTGCCCTTCACATAGGCCAGCGTGCTGTGCCGCACCACAAAGTCGTTCTTGGTCTGGAAGCACTTGACCTGCTCGGGATGTGCCTGGAAGTAGGGCAGGGACATATAGAAGTCCTGTATATAGCGGGCCACGGCGCTCTCGCCGCCCGGTTCCTTGTTGATGCTGGGGATGGCGACCATCTCTTCCGTCAACTGCTTGACCTTGTCAAAAGAATTTAATTTCATGTCTTAGCTCCTTTGTTGTGCTGCGCGTATCAGTCGCGGTGATATCTCTCGATGCCGGCCATATAGGTGTTCAGCACCTGGATGTCCTTGATGTCGTTTTCGGGAATGTGGAAGATGTCGCGGTCGATGACCACCATGTCGGCGAACTTGCCGGCCTCGATGGTTCCCATCAGGTCCTGATCGCCGTTGGCGTAGGCCACGTTCTTGCTGTACATACACACCGCGTCATACACGGATACCTTCTCGTTGGGGTGATAGCCGCCCACGGGATAGCCGTCCATATCCTGACGGGTCACGGTGGCGTAGATGCCGATCCAGGGATTGAAGCTCTCCACCGGTGCGTCGGAGCCGCCGGCCATGATCAGTCCCGCGTCCAGATACGTCTTCCAGGGATAGCTCAGCACGGCGCGTTCCTTGCCTACGCGCTCCTCGATCCAGTGCAGGTCGGTCATCAGGAATGTGGGCTGGATATCCAGCACGATCGGCAGCTTCTTCATGCGCTCGATCAGCTCCGGCGTGGCCATCTGGGCGTGGATGATGCGGAAGGGGAGACGCTTGGCCTGCTCCTCCGGCGTCATGCCGTCCTTCAGCCCCTGCTCAAGGCAGTACTCCACCGCGTCCAGAGTGACCTCCAGCGCCTTGTCACCGATGCAGTGGGTGGCGGGCTGCAAGCCGTGGCGGTATGCCTTGTACATTCTTTTGGCCAGGTCCTCGGGGCTGATGACCAGAATGCCGGTGTTGCCGGGATCGTCCGCGTAGTCGGTGTACAGCTTGGCGGAACGGGAGCCCAGGGAGCCATCAGAGAAGCTCTTGAAGCTGCCCATCCGTGCGGCACGATAGGGATCATTCCGCTGCTCGGGTGTCAGGTTTTCCGGGTCGAACATATAGTCCAGGCACACGGCCATACGCACCGGCAGCTCGCCGCGGTCGCTGCGGGCCACATAGTCGGCGAAGTCCTCGTCATAGTGCCAAATCTCCGCGGCGTAGGTGTGCATCATGGTCACGCCCAGGCTGGAGGCCAGCGCCAGACCCTTCTTCATGCACTTCTCACGGGTGGCGGGCACCAGGAACGGGTCGGGGATCAGATTGTCGTAGATCTTGGAGGCCTGCTCACGGAAAATGCCGTTGGGATTGCCGTCGGCATCCAGCTCCACCAGGCCGCCGGGGCCGTACACGTAGCCGTTGGTGATGTTGGCTTTTTCCAGCGCCATGGTGTTGGCCACCGCCGTGTGCAGGCACACGCGCTTGATGACGATGGGGTGATCGGTGCTGGCCTCGTCCAGATCCAGACGGGTGGGCAGCCGGTCTTCGCAGTCCTTCCACTTGGACTGGTCAAAGTTGGAGCCCTTGATCCACTCGCCCTTGGGCGTCTCCGCCGCGCGGTCACGCAGCAGCTGCAGTGCCTCGGCGCGGGAGGTGGCGCCGCCCAGGTCCACCGTGGTATAAGTCTGGCAGAAAGCGAAGAAGTGCAGGTGGGAGTCGCCCATGCCAGGCAGCACAGTCTTGCCCTGCAGATCAATGCACTTCGCACAGTCAAAGCGCTCCAGCGCCTCTTCCTTTGTGCCCACATAGGCAAATTTGCCGTCCTTCAGCACCACTGCTTCCTTGCAGATGCCCGGCGCTTCCATCGTGTAGATCTTGCCGCCATAAAACAACGTATCAGCTTTGACCTTCATTTTGTACACCTCTCCAATTTCAGCGTAGTATTATTGTGATTTTGTACAGTTTTGCGTACGTAAGGTTTACCTTAGTTGCCATTATAACGGAAAATGGACCGGGTGGCAATTTGCCGCCTGTTCCCCCTGCGGAACAATTTGTGCAAATTATGTTTCCCGAACGGAACGTTTGTTGACATATTTGACGTATTTTGCTATAATCGTTAAAAACCAGCGAAAAAATGAGCCTGAATTGATTTTGAGGAAATCACCTATGGACACTGCAAGAGAAAATATCACAAGAGAAGTCGGCAGCCGCATCCGCTACGCCCGCAAAAGCCGGGGTATGTCGATGGACGAGCTGGCTCAGGCCATCTACAAGACCCGTTCGGCCATCTCCAAGTACGAGAACGGACAGATCTCCGTGGATATTGCCACGCTTTACGACATCGCCAACGCCCTGAAGGTCAGCATCTATGATCTGCTGTACCGCAATACACCGGATATTGACCAGGAGTACAACGCGGAGGTGCCTGCCTTTTTCCGGGAGGTCTCCCAATTATATATGTACTTCTTCGACGGCCGGGTCAACCGCGCCCAGTGCACCGTGATCGATATATTCCTCACGGAGGAGAGCAGCACGGCCGAGGTGCTCATGTACATGAACATCAAGGACCTGGCCCACTACCGGGTCTGTGAGAGCACCTACCACGGCACCCTGACCCACTACGAGGCGTTCAGCGCCATGCTGTTCCAGAATGACGATATGCCCATGGACAAATACCAGATCGGCATTCCCCAGCCCTATATGGACGACGACCGGAAGTGGGTGCTGACCTATGGCATCTCCTGCCGCCCGCTGATGCCCTCCGCCGCCAAGCGCCTTCTCAGCAAAACACCGCTTTCCATCGACAAGGCGCTGGTCCAGGAGCTGAAGATATCCAAGGAGGATATCCGCCTGATGAAGCATTATAATATGTTCGTCATGGTGTAGCCGGCATCGCCTTCTGTATATGTATGAACAGTCTTACCCGAAAAGGACGCCCCGGCGTCCTTTTTCCATAGGGAAACACGTTTTTTGAAAAAATTTTCGGTTTTCCTGTCCGCATTTGCTCCGCTGCGGCGTTTATATAGTGATGACACAGGGCGGCCGCCTGTGTTATGATGAATGCAACAAGCTGCGGGGAGGTGGGCGTTTGACGGTGTGCATGACGGCGCTGGAGAGCGCGGAGGAGCGGCGGCTCTTTGAGGACGTATACCGCGCCTGCTGCGGGCGGATGCTGGCGTTGGCGCGGCGGAGGCTGTCCGCTCAGGCGGACGCCGAGGACGCGGTGCAGCAATCGTTCCTGGCACTGGCGGAGCGCTTTTCCCGGCTGGCGAAGCTGCCGGAGACGCAGCTGGAGGCCTATCTGGTGGTGACCGTGGAGCGCAAATGCATCGACATCCTGCGGCAGCAGGCCCGCCGTGACGGCGTGCCCTTTGACGAGAACACCGTTCTGGTCACGCCACCGCCTTGCGGCGACCCGGTGGCCGACGCTATGGGGCGCTTGCCGCCCCGCTGCCGCGAGGCGCTGTTGCTGCGCTACGGCTGCGGCTACAGCACCCGTGAGACGGCGTCCCTGCTGGAGCTGTCCTTTGCCGCGGCCCAGAAGCTTCTGCAGCGGGCTAAGGCCGCGCTGCGGCAGGAGCTGGAAAAGGAAGGATTGACTGTATGACAGATATCACATACGAACGTGTGCTGCGGCAGGGCGCGCAGCGGATGGCGGCGCTGCTGGCATCTGAGCTGCCGGAGACCGATGCCCCGCCTTCGCCGGAGTTCACCCGGCGGATGGAGCCGGTGGTACAACAGGGCACGCGGCGGCAGAGCCGCCGGAGAATGTGGCAGAGAACAGCTGCCGCGCTGGTGACGGTGTGCCTGTCCTGCGGGGTAATACTGGCGGCCAGTCCGGTGGCGCGGGCGGCGGTAAGCCGCTGGTTCGTGCAGATAACGGAGCTGGTGACAGCCTACCGCATCACCCCGGCGGATGCCGGGGACACGGTGCAGGACTACACCCCCACCGCCCCGCTGGGCTATGTCCTGTCGGGCGACTTTACCGGCAGGGAGAACGGCATCCGGGTCATGCGCTGGACGTCCTCACAGGGCGATCTGCTGTTTGAGGCCGTGCCCATGACCGGCGACGAGCCTATCAGCGTGGAGCTGCGAAGCAGCAGCACCGGCGGCCTCTCCTCCACGGAGACGGGGCAGCGTCCTACGGGCGGGGCGGGCGAGCCGGAGGACTACGAGACGGAGAATGTGACCGTACATGGCCTGTCCGCGCAGCTGTACCGCATATTGCCCGCGGAGGGCACCTCTCCGCAGGTGCAGCACGGCTGCGGCCTGTGGTTCTATCGGGGAAGCGACCCCGTGCATTTCCATCAGGTGTCCATCCCGGAGGGCGCTGCGGCGCTGGTGTGGGTGGACGAGCGAGCCAACTGCCTGTTCCTGCTGATCGGCGGTCAGTCCCGGCAGGAGCTGGTGTCCGTGGCGGAGAGCATATATGAGAGCGAAAGGAGTTAAGACCATGAAAAAAATCACCGTTATCGCGTGCCTGCTGGCGCTGCTGACGCTGAGTGCCTGTGGCGCACAGACGCTGCCCGCCGATGAAAAGGACGTGCCGCCGGTGGAGGGCATCTCCCAGACGCAGGAGGACGGGCAGACCGGCACGAAGGTGGTCTATATCCCCATGTGGATGCAGGACTACTCCGTGGTGTACTACGACGCCCACCTGAACCGCACTGTGGAAAGCGGCGGCGACCTGACCGAGGAGGAGATCAACAGCCGGGAGGACATCTTCCCGGAGGAGATGTACACCATAGCGGCGGAGCCCAACACCAAGGTGGAGTATGACCTCCACGGGTTTATCCAGAATATCTACTACCGGGGCGGCGATGGGGAGTATTACCTTGACCCGGCCACCGCTGCCGCCATGCAGCCCTGATGCGCTGAGCGCAAAGGCCCGCCCCGCAGGGGCGGGCCTTTTTGTACCTCCTTATTGCTGTGCCAGCGCTGCGGCCACAAAGCCGCGGAACAGGGGATGGGGCCGGTCCGGCCGGCTCTTGAACTCCGGGTGGAACTGGCAGCCCACGAACCACGGGTGGTCCGGTATCTCCACCATCTCCACCAGACGGCCATCCGGCGACGTACCCGCCACCCGCAGGCCCACGGCCTCCAGCTCCGGCCGGAACACGTTGCTGCACTCATACCGGTGACGGTGGCGTTCCCATATCTCCCGCTGGCCGTAGGCCTCCCGGGCCTTTGTTCCCTCCGCCAGCACGCAGGGATACTTGCCCAGCCGCATGGTGCCGCCCTTGGCGGTCACGCCCACCTGGTCCGGCATCAGGTCGATGACCGGATGTGCCGTCACGGCGCTGAACTCTGCGCTGTGGGCATCCGCCCACCCGGCTGCGTGCCGCGCAAATTCGATGACCGCAATCTGCATCCCCAGGCAGATGCCCAGATAGGGGATACCCTTCTCCCGCGCGTACTGTGCCGCCAGGATCATCCCCTCAATGCCCCGGTCACCGAAGCCGCCGGGCACCAATATGCCGCTGCACCCGCAGAGCGTTTCCGTGAGGTTTTCCGCCGTCAGGTGCTGTGAGTCTACCCACCGGATGTCCACCTGTGCGCCGCAGGCGGTCCCCGCGTGGAACAGCGACTCCGCTACGCTGAGATAGGCGTCGTGCAGCTCCGTGTATTTGCCCACCAGCGCGATGGTCACATGATGCTGCTCCGCCGCGTGTATCTGCGTCACCAGCTCTTGCCAGTGCCGCATATCCGGCTCGCCGGCGCCCAGTCCCAGCATGCGGCACACCACCCGGCACAGCCCCTCCCGCTCCAGCAACAGGGGCACCTCATACAGGGTGGACGCCGTCAGGTTGGGGATGACGCAGTCCTCACTGACATTGCAGAACAGTGCGATCTTCTTCCGCATGTCCTCCGGCAGCGGGCTGTCGGTGCGGCACACCAAGATATCCGGCTGGATTCCCACGCTCAGCAGCTCCTTCACGGAGTGCTGTGTGGGCTTGCTCTTCAGCTCGCCGCTGCCGGGGATGGAGACCACCAGCGGCACGTGGATATACAGCACGTTTTCCCGTCCCTGCTCCGCCGCCACCTGACGGATGGCCTCCAGATACGGCTGGCTCTCGATGTCACCCACCGTGCCGCCGATCTCCGCGATGACCACGTCCGTCTGTCCGTCATCCATGGCGTACAACCGCCGCTTGATCTCGTCGGTCACATGGGGGATGATCTGCACCGTGCCGCCCAGATAGCCGCCCTGCCGTTCCCGGTTCAGCACCGACCAGAAGATCTTTCCGGAGGAAACGGAGCTGTCGCCGGTCAGCGCCTCATCCACGAAGCGCTCATAGTGCCCCAGGTCCAGATCCGTCTCCGCTCCGTCGTCGGTGACGAATACCTCGCCGTGCTGGTAAGGGCTCATGGTCCCCGGGTCTACATTCAGGTACGGATCGAATTTCTGGTTTCGCACCCGCAGACCGCACTGCTTCAGCAGCCGCCCCAGCGATGCCGCGCAGATGCCCTTTCCCAGCCCGGACACCACGCCGCCGGTCACAAAAATATACTTCATCCCGCCATCTCCCCTGTAAAAAATATGCTCCGATGGTACACCCCCATACCTCCGCTGTCAACGGTGCAAAACGCAGATATTTCATCGGAATTATCATATAATATATAGAATTAGAGAGAAATTGTTGCAGAAGCGAAAGTTCTTCTTGCATTGGCGGGCGGATGGTGGTATGGTAGTATTGGACTCACCTTAGGTGAGGTTCCTCACAGGAAAAAATAAGCACCCGGAGGCTTATGCCTCCGGGTGCTTCTGCTTATGTCTCGTCGGTGATCTCGCCGCCGGACGCTTCCCGCCGGACCACCTTGATCTCGCAAGTGCGGTGATTGTCCACCCGCGTCACCAGCACGTCCAGATCCTGGCAGCTGAACCGGTCGCCTACCTCAGGAACCCGGTCGCACTGCTCCATCACCCAGCCGCTGACGGATGTCATCTCCGTCTCCTCATTCAGATGGAAGAACTCGGCAAAATCGTCAAAATCCATGGCCGCGTCCACCAGATAGGTGTCCTTGTCCACCTTGCGGATAAAGACCTCCTCCTCGTCGTGCTCGTCCCAGATCTCGCCCACCAGCTCCTCCAGAATGTCCTCCATGGTCACGATGCCGCAGGTGCCGCCGTACTCATCCACCACCACGGCCATCTGGGTCTTGGCCAGCTGCAATTTTTTCAGCAGCAGGCTGATTGGCTCGTTTTCCAGCACGAACATGACCGGGGAGAGTATCTCTTCCAGCGGCTTGTCCGTTACGCCGCAGCCCACATAAAAGTCCTTCTGGTGTATGGTGCCGATGATGTGGTCGATGTCCTCCCGATAGATCAGCAGCCGGGAATACTTCGTCTGGGTGAACAGATCCGCCACCTCTTCCTTGGTGGCGTCCACCGGCAGTGCCGCCAGGTCCACCCGATGGATGAGGATGTCCTGCGCCTCCTGCTCGGAAAAGCCGATGGCGTTCTTCAGCAGGTCGCCCTCGTCCTTGTCGATGCTGCCCTCCTGCTGCACCTCGTTCACCAGCATCAGCAGCTCCTCCGGGGACATTTTGTTGTCCCCATCCAGATGGAACATCCTGGCCAGCAGCTTTTTCCACAGGGAAAACAGCGCGTTCAGCGGCATCAGCAGCCAGATCAGGCACCGCAGAAACGGCGCAGCTGTCATGGCCCAGTTCTCGGCGCAGTCCTTGGCGATGCTCTTGGGGGAGATCTCGCCGAAGATCAGCACCACCACCGTTACCACGATGGTGGACAGCGTAGCGCCGGCATCGCCGAAGCTTTTGACGAACAGTGCCGTGGCCAGGGATGCCATGGCAATGTTCACGATGTTGTTGCCGATGAGAATGGTGGACAGCAGCTTGTCATAGCGCTCCAGCAGCCGGCACGCCAGCGCGGCACGGCTGTTGCCTTTTTCCGCCAGCATTTTCAGCCGCGTGACATTGGCCGAGGAGAACGCCGTCTCCGTGGCCGAGAAATAGGCGGACAGCAGCAGGCATACCGCCATAATAATGATATATGTAGTCGTTGACACGATCAATAGCTCCTTTTTCTGTCATCTGTTTCTGTGATCCACACTGGTCTAAAGGCGCAAAAAAGCACGTCTGCCCCGCGTCAGGCGGCGCAGATATGCCGCAAAAAACAGATGGCAGCCCGGCAAGTTCCCGGGATGGTCGCCGCTGTCGGTATCCATATCGCCCTGTATCCTCCTTTTGATATAAATCCTGCCTATTATATACAAAACCACCCACCCTGTCAAGTCCGCTCTTTTCCGCAGAGCGCGGGGCTGGTTGGACAGCAAAAGGGCCTCCCTGTGGGAAGCCCTTTTGAATGCGCGTGTGCATTACAGCGCCCGCAAAAACTCCGGCTTCAGGTCCCGGCGACCGTCCAGCGCCGCGGCGATCTGCGCCAGCAGCGCCTTCCGGTCGCCGTTCAGTGTGCCCTTCAGCGTCAGATAGTTGCTGGCATGGTTGGCGCGGAACACGGTTCCTTCGCTGTCCACGTGCTGTAAAAACAGCTCTGTTTCCTTCAGTACCTCCAGGGGGCTGAGCAGCGTAAAGCTACCCTCCCGCACCCAGGCCTCCAGCGGCGTTCCCGGCTCCACCATCAGCGTCAGCAGCCCCAGATAGTCCGGCTTCATTTCGCTGACGGCTCTGGCCGTGTCCGCGGCGTGCTCCCGCCAGTGTGCCACGCTCCCCAGCCCGGAGATGGCCGTCACCGACAGCGCCAGCCCGCACCGCCGGGCCTTCTGCCCCGCCGCCACGATCTCCGCCGCCGTGTGGCCCTTCTGCATCTTCTCCAGCACCGCGTCGCACCCGGACTCCAGCCCCATATACACCATCTGCAGGCCCTTGCTCCGCAGCAGGCGCAGCTCGTCCTCGGATTTGATCTGCAGGCTGGTGGGGGAGGCGTAGCATGTTACCCGCTGGCACTCCGGAAACAGCCCATAGACCAGCCCCAATATCTCCACCAGGTCGCCTGTCCTCCGCATCAGTGCGTCCCCATCCGCCAGAAAGACACGCTCCACCCGGCGGTATACCCGCCGTGCCAGCTCAAAGTCCTCCCGGATCTCGTCCATGGGCCGCATGGCAAAGTGCTTGTCGTCGTACATATCACAGAAGGCGCACCTGTTGTGGCTGCACCCGTAGGTCACCTGCACGATCAGGCTGTACGCCTCGCTGGGCGGTCGGTATACCTTTCCCTTATAACGCATGGTCATCACTCCTTTTGCTGTATTATGCCATACTTTGAACGCTTTGAAAAGGGGGCATATTCCCGCCCCGCTCCACATAGGCTGTGACATCTCAACAAACGAGGTGTACTATGGAGCTGAATTACAACCGCGTGGAGCTGCGGGGCGTGGCCGAGGACGCGCCGTTGCTGTCCCATGTGAACCACGGCTGTGCGTTCTACCGCTTTACCCTGTCCGTCCTGCGCCTGTCCGGTCAGGCGGACAAGCTGCCCGTCATCGTCCCCCGGCCGCTTCTGCTGCTGACGCCGGTGTCCCCCGGCGACGGCGTACATATCACCGGCCAGCTGCGTTCCTTCAACAACAAAAGCGGCCAGGGCAGCCGTTTGGTCATCTCCACCTTCGCCCAGACGCTGACCCATGACGCCGGCGAACCGCTGAACCGCATTTTCCTCAGCGGCGTGCTGTGCAAGCAGCCCGCCCTCCGCCGTACGCCCCTTGGCCGCGAGATATGCGACATGATCCTGGCGGTGAACCGTCGCTACGGCCGCGCCGACTACCTGCCCTGCATCGCCTGGGGCGCCGTGGCCCAGCAGGTGTCCCTGCTGCACACCGGCGCCCGGCTCACCGCCGAGGGGCGGGTCCAGAGCCGTGTCTACTCCAAAACGGAGAACGGCGTCACCACCGACCGCACTGCCTATGAGGTGTCCATCATGCGTCCGGCGGACCGGACGGAATTCCCGGAATAACGCGCTTCCTCCGTCCATTCCCGCCCATTCTGCGGCGCTGTCCGCGCCGAAAAACCGGCATTCTCCCTGTTGCGCCCCGGCTGGTATTATGGTAAAATTCCTGTAAAGAAGTATGTTACAAGGAGAGCCTCCATGCGCCATTCCAGCCATCTGCATCTGCACTTCCACACCCACCACCGCGCCGCCCGTTATGACGTGGACATGACGAAGGGCAGCATCACAAAGCATCTGATCAACTTTGCCCTGCCGCTGATGGTGGGCAATCTTTTTCAGCAGCTCTACAACATGGTGGATACCTGGGTGGTGGGCAACTACGTCAGCAACGAGGCCTTTTCCGCCGTGGGTACCGTCACCCCTATTATCAACACGCTTATCGGCTTTTTCCTGGGATTGTCCAGCGGTGCCGGCGTGGTCATCAGCCAGTATTACGGTGCCGGCCGCGAGGATAAGGTCCGCCAGGCGGTCCACACCTCCCTGGTGCTGACGCTGCTGATGGGCGCGGTATTCACCGCCGCCGGCATCGCCATGACGCCCCTGATGCTCCGCCTGATGAAGACCCCCGCCGAGGTGGCACCGGAGCAGACCACCTACCTGACCATCTACTTCGCCGGCGTCATGGGACTGCTGCTCTACAACATGGGCTCCGGCATCCTCCGCGCCGTGGGCGATTCACGCCGCCCCTTCTACTTCCTGCTGGTGTCCGCCGTGCTGAACACGGGATTGGACCTGCTCTTCGTGCTGAAATTCGGCATGGGCGTGGAGGGCGTGGCCTACGCCACCATCATCGCTCAGGCGGTGTCCGCCGCACTGACCATCTGGGTACTCATGCGCGCCGCCGGCTGTATCCGCGTGGAGCTCCGCGCCCTGCGTATGACCTGGTCCGTCCTCCGTCAGATCGTGTCCGTGGGTATACCCGCCGCCCTGCAAATGGCCATCACCGCTTTCTCCAACGTGTTCGTCCAGGGCTATATCAACTATTTCGGCCCGGATTGTATGTCCGGCTGGACGGCCTATACCAAGGTGGACCAGCTGGTGATCCTGCCGGTCCAGTCCATCGCCATGGCCGGCACCACCTTCGTGGGCCAGAACCTGGGCGTGGGCGACACGGCCCGGGCCAAGAAGGGCGTCCGCACGGCGCTGTACCTGTCCTTCGCCGTCACGGCGGTGCTGTTGGTGCCGGTACTGCTGTTGGCCCCGGACCTGACGGCGTTCTTCAACAGCAAGGCCGAGGTGGTGTCCTACGGCGCGTTGCTGCTGCGGCTGCTGTCGCCCTTCTACTTCTTCTTCTGCATCAACCAGATCTACTCCGCCGCCCTCCGCGGCGCGGGCAACAGCCAGGTGCCCATGTGGATCATGCTGGGCTCCTTCGTGGTCTTCCGCCAGATATACCTCTACATCGTGGCCAACTATGTCTCCAACGAGATCATTCCCATCGCCATGAGCTACCCCGCCGGCTGGTTCGTGTGCAGCGTGGCCACGCTCATCTACTACCGCTTCTGCAAATTCGACAGCCACCGGCTGGTGGAGGACGTATGATGGACAAGTGTGAGACCTGCGTGTGGTACGTCTATGACGAGGACTACGACGATTATATCTGTGACATGGATCTGGACGAGGACGAGCTGGCCCGTTTCCTGGCCGCCGATACCCGATCCTGTCCCTATTGGCGCCCCGGCGACGACTATATCACCGCGCGAAAGCAATAAAAAGCACCCCCGGACTACCGGGGGTGCCTGCTTGTTCCGCCGAAAAAAACACCACCCATTGGGTGGTGTTTCCTGTTTTCTGCGGTGCCGCGTCAGGCCTCACGCTTGCGGCGGCGCAGCAGCGCCGCGGTGCCGGTGTAGCTTATCAGCGCCGTTACCGCGTAGGGCGGCAGTTCCGCGTCCACCAGCGTCTTTCTGCCAGCAGAATGTAGTAAGCTTTGCGTTCGAGCCTTCACTGACGTTGGGCGAGCTACTGTAGTTTCAAGTCTGCCCGCTGGGAAGCTTCGACCAGTCCGGCGTATAGGCGTGCTTGCCGGTGTCCGCATACGGCAGCGTAAGCGCGACGGTGTCAAGACTGTCGCCGGCGGCCGGATTCACCGTTACATCGATGTCGGGCGCCCGTATCTCGTAGTGCGTTTCGCCGGTGGGCGTGACTGTAGCGCCAATTCTGAAGCGTGAAGATTTGCCTTGTGCGGAGACTTTTGCAGTTTCAAAAATTGAAGAGGGAGCTTCTGATTTGAAATGGACCGACTCAACGAGTACGGTCCATTTTCACACGCATTTGACGCTTACATCTGACCTGCCAGCCTTGGGATTTACGCGCACTTAGATTTGATGGTTACAGAAAAGTATGCGGCGGCACATCACCTTGTGGAGAGATGCGCCGCCGCCATTGCCGTCATTATTCTTTCTGTGTTTCCGACTCCTGCTGTTCCGTCCGCATGAGCGCAACGCAGAGCTGAAGCTGCCGCACCTTGTGGATGCCGGTCTTTTCATAGACCCTCTTGCGGTATGTATCTACGGTGCTGGAGGCGCAGCCGATCTGCTCCGCACATTGGCGGGTGCTCAGGCCGCTGACAAGAGCCTCGCATATTTCGAGCTCCTTTGTGCTCAGCTTGGCGTAGCCCTTTAAGAATTTATCATAGTCAGCCGGATCAAGCTCCTTCTTTCCGAGGTGCGCCAAACGACGGATCTCCGCAAGGGAATCGTCCAGCTGCCCCTGCATACCCTCTACCTGCTCTTCAAGCCCCAGCTTTTCGCCTAAAAGCTGCTCGGCTCTGTCCTGGGCATCCTGCCGTTCCGCCTTCAGAGCGGTCACAGCCTCCTCATGGGATCGCATCTTCTCGGAGATGGGCAGCAGCTCCTCAAAGATGGGCTTTCCCTCCTCACCGCCCGCCACAGTGACATGATCGATGTCCTCCAGTATGGGTCTGAAATAGCGGCGGGTATAGAACAGGCAGCAGCCCACGGCAAAAAGTACCAGCAGCGTCAGCAAGGCGGCGATCTCTATCCCGCTTTTCAACATGGCACGGTCATAGGCGGCTTTTGAGATCAGCACTGTCAGATCGTGAGGCACCTCATCCCCGACAGCCACTGTAAACGGCTCTGAAATGCCGACAAAGGAAAGCTCCGACCCTACAAAAGCGGTAAGCTCACCGCGCAGGCTCCTTTTTTCCAGCAGCTCATCCGGCACAAAACAGAAGTCGTCTGTGGGATAGGTCAGAAGCCCTTTTTGAACATCCAGCCCCTCCGCGGCATCCGACAGAACACAGGCAAGGCTGCCAATGCCGGCCGGCTGTGTGTGGTGCGCCAAGAAGTAGGTCTGATTGACGGAAAAGCCGCACAGACCGTATACCGTGCCGTCCGTGCCGATTATGGGGACGGTCAGAAGGATTGCCTGCTCTGTGGTACCGGGCAGGGTGATGAACTCTGTGGTGCGGCAGCTGCGCTCTATGGGCGCAGACGCTTTTTCCAGATGCTCCGCAAGGCCGGGGGAGCTCGACAGGTCAAATTCCTGCGCCCACTTCCGGTGAGGCATTACCTTATGCCGTCGCCCGATGTCCGCCATGCCGCGATAAAGCAGCAGGTCTCCGGTGGTGTGCTCGGCGTTGCCGCGCTGCACATACAGTCCGGCATGGGAATCCACGGCGGAATCAGAGCTGAGTGAAGCATTGAGCAGGATAAACGCGCCGGAGCAATCCGTCTGCCGCACATACGGACTTCTTCAAGGTAGCGGAGCTGACGGCTTGTGTTTTGGTTGTCCATGTGAGCGATCCTCCTGTTGTAAAAAATTGAGGCCGGAGAGGTCTTCTCCGGCCTGCCGTTTCAGACGCTGCAGCCAGCGCCCTTTTAGAAATTGAAAAAGGGTGCCGCTTTTTTCGGCCCGTCAAAGCCGACAAAACGACGCCCAAATATTTGTGATTCTTTTTCTGCGATGATGCCGCTTTTTTTGAGAGAAAAGTCCTCTCTAAAAGGGCGCTGGAGGTTGGAAACTGTCCAGGACATGAGATCCTCCAGTTCAAATCCGGTCAGTTGCTCCGAAACCTCCATAAAAATCTATGGTTCAAAAGAAGAAATCCGGGCTCAAAAAAGCCCGGAAACGGTTGATGCGCCTGGCTTTGCGCCAGACGCATCTATACCGGTAACTCTTTATGGAGCTGCTGGGCGGATTCGAACCGCCGACCTCATCCTTACCAAGGATGCGCTCTACCGACTGAGCTACAGCAGCATATGGCGACCAAGATGGGGCTCGAACCCACGACCTCCAGCGTGACAGGCTGGCGTTCTAACCAACTGAACTACTTGGCCAAATGAAATTTGGTGGGAACAACTGGACTCGAACCAGTGACCCCCTGCTTGTAAGGCAGGTGCTCTAACCAGCTGAGCTATGCTCCCGTACCTGTCGTTCAAACGACAAGGCATATTATAACGTTCCCATCCGCATCTGTCAACAAAAATTTTTCAATTTTTGTCCTTTTCCTTACATATTTTTCAGCAGGCCCTTCAGGTCCTCCGCCGAGAAGTCGTACACCGCGTCACAGAACTGGCACGTCAGCTGGCAGCCGCCCTGTTCGGAGAGCATCTGCTCCAGCTCGTCACGGCCCAGGGAGATCAGCGCCCGTTCCACCCGTTCCCGGCTGCAATAGCACTTGTAGGATACCGGGCACGTCTCCAATATTTTCAGGTCAAAGTCGCTCATCACGTCCCGCAGCAGCTGCTCCGGGTCGTCGTTTTTGTCCAGCAGCGCCGAAACCGGCCCTGCGGCCATGATGCCGCCCTCCACCTTGGTGATGACGTCCTCACCTGCGCCGGGCATCAGCTGGATAAGATATCCGCCGGCGGCCTTGACGCTCTGGTCCCGGTCCACCAGTACGCCCAGGGCACAGGCGGTGGGGATCTGCTCCGATTCCACGAAATAGCCCGCCACGTCCTCGGCGATCTCGCCGCCCAGCAGATCGATGGTGCCCACATAGGGCTCCTTCATGTGCAGGTCCTTGATGACCGTCAATGTGCCCTCATGACCCACGGCCGCGCCCACGTCCAGCTTGCCGTCCGGCCGCAGAGGCAGGTCCACATGGGGGTTGGTCACGTAGCCCCGCACGTTGCCCTCGTTGTCGCTGACGGCCAGCACCGTGCCCAGCGGACCGCCGCCCTTGAATTGCAGCGTCAGGCTGGCGCCGTCGCTTTTCAGTGCGTTGCCCATCATGGACGCCGCCGCCAGTGTGCGGCCCAGCGCCGCCGTGGCCACAGGCAGCGTCTTGTGTATCTGCCGGGCGCGCTCCGTCAGGCCACGGCTGCAAATGGCCGCCGCCTGCACCATGCCGTCGGTGGAAATAGCTCTTACGATACGATCTGCCATAGATATAACCCTCTTTCGCCTCACACGCCCCGCCCAAAAGGGCGGGGCGCGGTCATTCCTTTTGATCCGCCCGAGTACCGGGCCGCTTTATTTGCGGACACAGCTGATGTAGACCCGCTGCTCATCCGCACGGGGCCGGCGCATACGCATATCGCCGTAGACCCGAACATCGCCAAAGCCCGCCGCTGCCAGCCAGGCGGTCAGTTCCTCCACAGAGTAGGCCCGCTGCCGGTGCACCTCCGCGCTGCGGCGCCATGCGCCGTCGCCGCGGCGGCGGAACAGGTCCATGTAGTAGGTACAAAGGCCCCTGTGGTACTCCGTCCGCCACACGCAGTAGGTATCCTCCGTCTCATCCAGGAATACCTGACCGTCCAGTGCGGCCAGCTTGGCCGCGGTGTTCACGTCGAACACCAGCATCCCGCCGGGGGCCACAAACAGATGCAGCCGCCGGAATGTCCGCTGTACGTCCTTTGGGTCCGTCAAGTAGTTGAGACTGTCCAGACAGCAAACCGCCGCGTCCACCGTGCCGTACAGGTCCAGCCTCGGCATGGACTGGTGCAGGAAAACAGGCGGCACGCCCTGTGTCTCCCCGCCCTTGCTCATGGCCGCCGCCAGCATATCCTCGCTGCCGTCCACGCCGATGACCTCGTAGCCCTGCTGCGTCAGCAGCCAGCTCATGGTCCCGGTGCCGCAGGCCAGGTCCAGCACCAGCTTCACCGGGATACGGCTGCGGCACAGCAGCTTCTCGATGAAATCCAGCCGCTTTCCGTAGCCCACGTCCTCGGTCAGCGCGTCATATGAACCGGCCAGCGCCTCGTAGCAGCTCATTTCTTCTCTTTCTCCTTCATCTTCTCCAGCACGCTCTCATACCCGCCGTTGCCGTAGATCAAGCTGCGGTTCACTCGGCTGATGGTAGCGCTGGATGCGCCGGTGCGTTCCAGAATGTCGTTGTAGATCATCCCATCGTTCAGCAGCGTAGCTACCTCGTAGCGCTGCTCCATGCTCCGCAGCTCAGACACCGTGCACAGATCCTGGAAGAAGTTATAGCACTCCTCCTCCGTCTCCAGCATCAGAATGGCCTTATACAGCCGGTCATTCTTTTCTTTCTTTCCGATCTTGGACTTTGCGGTTCGAACCATGATCGTCTCTCCTTCTTTCTCCCTTTTCGGGTACTGATGCCAGTATAGCATTTTAGTCCGCGAAAGTAAACCACCTTATTAAAAATATTTTTGTCGACTAAAGCTGTAAAGCGTCACAGCATCTGCTGCCTGTGTGCCATCAGCTCATCGATAAACACCTTGGCCGCCAGCGGCAGGGTGCGGCGGTCCTTGGTGACCAACAGCCAGCGTCCGGATGATGGGCGGATCAATGGACAGCTCCCGTTCCAGCGAGGTCATCATCTGGCTCAACGCGGGCTGGGTGTAGCCCAATAACTCCGCCGCCTTGGTAAAGCTGCCCACCTCCGCCACCTTCAAAAACGCTTTGTATCGATGCATGCTCAAATAACATTTCTGCATGTTCATATAATGAACATCAATTTTACTTATTTATAAGTTAAGCATATAATGAGGTCACCAAAAAGTCCACGAGATGGTAACGATAGGGAAAAACGAGTTTGCCCCCGGCGCGAAGGCCGCACTGTACTCCGAAGCGGAGTTCCATGTATAAACCACACATCACCATGTCTTTCTCTCCCCCAAAAAGACAGCGGCGGCCGCTTCGCGTCAGCCGCTGTCTTTTTCACATATTCATGCTTCCGTCTTGCCGTGCAGCTTCTTTTGCAGCCAGTCCTTGCCGTCCACATAGCGGGACACGATGAAGGATACCACATAGTCGCCGGCAGCGTTGACCATGGTGGCGGGAGGATCCACCAGATTGCCAATAGCCAGCGCGATGGGGTACGCGATGGCCAGCTGGTCAGGGAAGAAGATGGTGCAAACCACCAGTTCGCCGGTACCGCCTCCGCCAGGGATACCACTCATGGCCACAGAGGAGAACACCGCCACGATGATAGCCAAAATAGCCTTATCCGTGGAGAAGTCCATCCCGAACACGCCGAACAGAAATGCCACCTTGATGATGGCGGACATGGCCGAGCCGTCCATGTGCATGGTAGCGCCCAGGGGCAGCACGATATCGCTGACGTCCTTACTGATACCGGACTCCTCCGCTACCTCCATATTGGTGGGAATGGTAGCCACGCTGGAGCAGGTGCCGAAGGACACCGCCGCCGGGCGGAACAGCTTGGAGAACATCAGCTTGGCGCCGCCTTTGCCGCCGCCGAACCGGGCATAGATGGGGAAGAAGATAAACATATAGGCAAAGCTCATCACATAGTAGATGATAAGCGTACGGCTGTAATCGCCGATGAGCTTCGGGCCGTAGGTAGCCACCAGGCTGGCAAAGAAGCCGAAGAAGCCGATGGGCGCATAGTAGGTGACCAGCTTTACGGTCTTCATAATGCAGTTGGTGATATCCTCCAGGAACTGCGCCGTCTTGGTCTCGGGACCGCCATTCATCTGGACACCGAAGCCGAACAGCACCGCCGCCACGATCAGGGGCAGAATGGCCCGGCGGCTCAGCAGCTCCGCAAAGTCAGGCTTCGTAAAGAAGTTCACGATCATATCGCCGAAGCCCAGTGCTTCGCCGACCTCGCCCTCCACGATGGTGTAATGTCCATCTACCAGCGGGAAGATGCGGCAGACGATATACATCAGTACACCGGCAATGGCGGCGGTGACGAGGAACGTGGCGATGGTCACGCCCATGATCTTGCCGGCGCGCTTCACGCTCTTCATATTGGCGATGGCGGAGGCAATGGAGCAGAACACCATAGGCACCACCACGCAGAACATCATATTGATGAACAGCGTACCCAAAAACTCGATCTTGCTGCCGAAACTGGGCGCAAACGCGCCTACCAGGCAGCCTGCCACGATGCCGGCAAGCATACACAGAATAAACCAGTAGTTCTTCAGAAATTTTTTCATAGTGACCTCCAACTCTCTCAAATAAAGTCTTACAGCCCCTATTATACGGGCATTTTTCGCAAAGTAAATCAGAATTCCTGCGTTGTTATTTGCAAATCCTGCTGTTTTCCTTTGGTATCCGCCGAAGGCCCATGGCCAAACTGCTTTTTATAGGCCCGAGAAAAGGTAGAGTAATCCTGATACCCCGCCTGTGCCGCCGCCTCCGCCGGGGTGCAGCCCTGGCCCAACAGCTGCCGGGCCAGCAGCAGCCGTTTCTCTGTCAGGTATCCATGCACGGAATACCCCGTCTCCTGCCGGAACCGGCGCATCATGTGGTACTTGCTGATATAAAACCGCGCGGCCAATTCATCAATGGTCAGTGGATCGGCCAGGTGCAGGTTCAGGTATTGCAGCAGTGACACCACCTTGCTGTCGCCGCCGGCGGCGCCCACCCTGTGGCCGCCCCGGACCACCCGGTTCACCTCCACCATCAGCTCCGTAAACTGCGCCTGCGCCAGCAGCGCTGCCCCGTAGCCGCCCTGCCGTACCGTCTCCGCCAATGCCTGGAACAACGGCCGCACCCGGCTGCCGCCCTCGTCCCGGTATACATATTGAAATGTCTCCTGGGCCTGTCGGAAGCATTCGGAGGGATCGCAGTCCCCTGCCGTCAGTGCGCGCAGATAGTCCGGTGCGATATACAGGATCATCCTCTCATAGTAATCCCCCGTCTCCACCACCGGCCGGTGGATGCTCCCGCTGCCCACCAGCACGAAATCCCCCGGCGCCAGTTCGTACCGTTCCCCCTCCACCGCATAGCCAGCTCTGCCGGCCAGCAAAATGATGATCTTGTGGAACGTATGGTAGTGGTATTCGATATATTCCCCCCGCCCGTCCGCCAGATGAAACAACCGAAACGGCTCCTTCAGGTATCCCCTCGCCTCATATTGCAATGGTTCCATGTGCTCACCTCCGCACTTTTTGCCGTTATTATAGCACTTGCTATGCAAATATTGCAAGTTTCTTTTTCAATTATAACCATTCTGAAAATTTTGTTTCCATTTTGTAATTTTTGTGTAGCTTTTTTGATAGACTTGTGCTATGATACTTCATGTTAGATGTCGGGGGAGCCAATTCCCCGCCGACTGACGGTATATGCCGGGAGCCTTACCCCGGCAGATCCTATGCGAACGGAAGGTAATATCCCATGCTTGGAAAACAGATCGCAGCGCTGAGCCTTTCCGGCCTGCTGCTTTTCTCTGGCGCTGTCACCGCCGCTAACGCGGACGAGGCCACGCCCATCGACACCACTGGCTACGCTGCCGCGGCCGAGGTCCTGGCGGACAACGGCGTGGCATCCAGCGCTGCTACCGCTATGCAGACCGGCAGCGGCCTGCGTCTGGCCCAGGCCTCCGGCCTGCTGGACGGCGGCGAGACACCCACCCTCAATCAACTGGCCGCCCAGGCCCTGCTGCAGGAAACGGCTGCTCTGGAAAAGCAGAACTTTCTGGCAGAGTATGACGGCGTTCTGGTAGACTGCGGCTCCTATCTCTCCCTGCGCGCCGAGCCGGACACCTCTGCCGATCGCCTTCGCATCATCTTTGACGGCAAGGCGGCCCAGCTGCTGGACGTTACTGACGACGGCGAATGGTACAAGATCACCTATGGTACCGACACCGGATACGTTCTGGCCGAGTACTGCCAGCCCGTGCACTACGCGGACTATGAGGGCACCGCCGCCACCAATACATTGCTGGAAGATGTCATTTCTCAGGCGTACACATATCTGGGCACCCCCTACCGCTACGGCGGCACCAGCTACAGCGGCATCGACTGCTCCGGCTTCACCATGAAGGTCTTTGGTGCTTTCGGCATCAGCCTTCCCCACGGCGCCACCAGCCAGTATTATATGTGCCGCGGCGTCACCACAGAGGAACGTGCCCCCGGCGACCTGGTGTTCTTTGCCACCGGCGGCAGCGGTATCGGCCACGTGGGCATCTACCTGGGCAACGGGCAGTTCATCCACGCCAGCACCTCCAGCGGTGTCATCATCAGCTCCCTGTACGAGAGCTACTACGCCCGCACCTACCTGTATGCCGCACGGCTCATCGAAATGTAAACACGGCAGCTTCTTCATGGCTCCCTTTTTGGATTCGGAAGCGCCAGCCAAAAGGCTGGCGCTTCCGCTTTTTTCTTGTACTCTGCATATTTGCATATTTATTCAATTATGCGACTATCGTATACAGCAATATACACAACTATCTTTCCTTTGCTCCCCAGTTTATCATGTGCTTCTTGTACAAATTTACATTTCGTTCGGATTTTTATACAAATTTATGTTGACATTTATTCACGTCAGGTGTATAGTAGCCATCGTCAGGAGGGGAACCTCCAATATGACCGTCTATATTCCGGTTCCCGGTATAGGACCATATATGTTTTGAAAGGAAGTACATAACATGAAAAAGTTTATGGCAATGCTGCTGGCGCTGGTCATGGCGCTGAGCCTGGTGGCCTGCGGCCAGAAAGCCGACGACACCGCCAAGGATGATGCCAACACCGATAACACCGATGATTCTCTGGTGGTTCTGGAGAACGTGGTGGATTGGGGCGAGACGGAGCCCTACCGCGTCCTGGTGCAGAAGGGCGACCCCAAGGGTCTGCTGGAGGGCATCAACAAGGCCATCGCTGAACTGACCGCCAACGACGGCGCTCTTATCAAGGAAATCGAGGACAAGGTCGCTTCTCAGGATACCTATATGCCCGACGCTGTTTCCTCTGACCTGGCCGCCGAGACCACCGATGATACCGCCGCCAGCGACAAGCCCGTTCTGGTCATGGGCACCAGCCCCGACTATCCCCCCTATGAGTTCTTCGCAGATGCTGCTATGACCGAGTACGCCGGCATCGACGTGGAAGTAGCCAAGTATATCGCCGAGTCCATGGGCATGACCCTGCAGATCGAGTCCATGAACTTCGACAACCTGGTGACCTCCCTGAGCAACGGCGACTTTGACGTGGTGCTGGCCGCCTGCGAGTACACCGAGGAGCGTGCCAAGGCCTGTGACTTCTCCGATCCCTACTACACCGATCTGCCTCCCGTCATTCTGGTGAAGGCTTCCAACGCCGACAAGTACAAGACCGTTGACAATATCAACCAGGCCTCCGTCATCATCGGCGCCCAGAAGAACACCACCAAGGCCATGGCCGCCGCGGATATGTTCCCCGAAGCTGCCAACGGCATGGTTCTGGAGTCTCTGGTCCCCACCCTGGTCACCGAGCTGAAAAACGGCACCATCGACCTGCTGGTGCTGGATGGCAATGTGGGCCTGAGCTACGTAGGCTGATCTCCCTGTCCCCTATCGCAAACGTGCAAGGCGGCCGCCTTGCACGCTTGCGTGTTCTTAAGAACTTTTGAAAGGATGCTTCGTCTATGTCGTGGAATGATCTGTTTGTCAACATGGACAACACCAACTTCTTCAACTTCTCGTTCCTGCCCAAGTACGGCTCCGCCTTTGTCCGCGGCTTTGAATACACGCTGCTGCTGGCGGTGGTGTCCGTGCTGCTGGCCGTGATCCCCGCCCTGCTGCTGGCCATGATGCGCCTGAGCAAGATCAAGCCTATCAAGTGGTTCGCCGGCGCGTATATCGCCGTGTTCCGTTCCACCCCCATGCTGGTGCAGCTGTCCATCATCTACTTTGGATTGTTCCACTACATTAGCCTGCCCCGGACACTGTTGTTCGGCTTCATTGCCATCAACCGCTTTATCCCAGGCGTGGTCGCTTTGGCGCTGAACAGCTCGGCGTATGTAGCCGAGATATTCCGCGCTGGTATACTGGCCGTGGACAAGGGGCAGACCGAGGCGGCCCGTTCTCTGGGCCTCAGCAGTTGGCAGTCCATGCGTCTGGTCGTGCTGCCCCAGGCCATCAAGAATGTCCTCCCTGCCCTGGCCAACGAGGTCGTTACCATGGTGAAGGAGTCCTCCATCTGCTCCGTGCTGGGCATGGCAGAGATCATGTACACCGCCCAGACCGTCTCCGGCAACAGCTACATCACCCTGGCTCCCTATGTACTGGCCGCGCTGGTCTACTTCTGCATCAACTATCCCGCCTCCAAAGCCATCGAGGCCATAGAAAGGAGAATGCGCCGTGGCGACAAGCAGTAAAGTTCTCATCTCCGTAAAGCACCTGGTCAAGGAATACAACCACGGCACCGTTCACGCATTGGACGGCTGCGATCTGGATATCCACAAGGGTGAAGTAGTGGCCATCATCGGCCCCTCCGGTTCCGGCAAGTCTACCCTGCTCCGCAGCCTGAACATGCTGGAGGAGCCCACCTCCGGCGCCATCTTCTTCGACGGTGTAGACCTGGCGGATAAGTCTGTGGACATCAATCTCCACCGTCAGAAGATGGGCATGGTGTTCCAGCACTTCAACCTGTTTCCCCATAAGACTGTGCTGCAGAACATCACGCTGGCGCCCGTCACCCTGAAGAAAAAAACACCCGCTGAGGCCGAGACCCAGGCCCGCACCCTTCTGGAGCGCATCGGCCTGTCCGACAAGGCCAACGAGTATCCCAATATGCTCTCCGGCGGTCAGAAGCAGCGTATCGCCATTGTCCGTGCTCTGGCCATGGATCCGGAGGTCATGCTCTTCGACGAGCCAACCTCCGCCCTGGACCCCGAGATGGTGGGTGAAGTGCTGGACCTGATGCGCGACCTGGCCAAGGACGGGATGACTATGGCCGTGGTCACCCACGAGATGGGCTTCGCCCGCGAGGTGGCTGACCGCGTGGTCTTCATGGCCGACGGAAAGATCCTGGAGGAAGGCTCCCCCACGGACATCTTCGACCATCCCCAGGACCCCCGGCTGCAGGACTTCCTCAGCAAAGTGCTGTGACAACGATAAAAGCCCACCTCTTCGGGGTGGGCTTTTTTATGTTTCTTATGATTTTCCGTGTATCTCATTGCCGCAGCGGGGGCAGGTGATGACGATGCGTCCTTTCCCTCTGGGCACCCGGCACACCGCGCCGCAGCCCGGGCAGGTAAAGTAGCAGTGCTCTTTATCCATCCGCTGCTGCCTTTTCCCGGCCATACGTCGGCTGATGGGCCACCAGACCTTCTCCATGAACTTCGCGTTCTCCGCCCGGCGCTTCTCCAGATTGCGGGAAAACATCCGGAACAGTGCCAGCAGGGTGATGATCCCGGCCACGGTGCCGATGATGCTGTATGCCAGCGGCACCTTCTCCCGCAGAAAAATGTTGATGATATCCAGTACCAGAGCCGTCCAGACCATGGTCAGCGTCAGCCGGTCCACACCGTTGCGCCCATACATGAAGCGCGACAGCGCGTTGCCGATACGTTGCAAGAAGTTCATAAAACCGTCCCTTTGCCTTCCGCGTCCACACCGCAGGTTTTCTGACAAGATATTTTACAGGAAAAGTCAGCAAAGGTAAACCCCTTTTATTCAAAATTCACAGAATGGACAAATTTTTGTTTTTTTACTGTCGGTGCAAAACCAGTCCCGCCGCCTTGCAATTCGCCATAAACCTATGCTATAATAAATTGATTATGCACCGCGAGCCGGCGGTCACCCGCCGGCTCGCCGCAGGCCCCGACCTCTCCGGGCGGGATCGGCTGCGCTGTCTGCCGCACTGCGGGGCCTGCATATCCCATACTATGCCGCCGCACCGCTGCCAGTGCGACGCGAAAGGAAGCTGCTCTATGATCAAGATCGCCCCCTCCATCCTGTCCGCGGATTTTGCCTATCTGGCCCGCGACATCGAAAAGATCTCCACCGCCGACTACGTCCACGTGGACGTGATGGACGGTCTGTTCGTACCCAACATCTCCATCGGCATCCCGGTGGTCAAGTCCATTCGTCCCACCACCGACCTGCCCCTGGATGTCCATCTGATGATCGAGCGCCCGGTCCGCTATGTGGAGCAGTTCTGCGATGCCGGTGCGGACATCGTCACCTGTCATGTGGAGGCGGACACCGAGGAGAATATTCTCTTCGCCCTCGACAAGATCCACGCCAAGGGCAAAAAGGCCGGCGTGGTGGTCAAGCCCAAGACCCCGGCCAGCGCCGTCCTGCCCTTCATCGACAAGGTGGAGCTGATCCTGGTCATGACCGTGGAGCCGGGCTTCGGCGGTCAGAAGTTTATGGCCGATATGATGCCCAAGGTCCAAGCCATCCGCGGTTATATCGATGCCATGAACCCTGCCTGTGAACTGGAGGTAGACGGCGGCGTGGATGGCGACACCTGCAAGCTCTGCATCGCCTCCGGCGCCAACGTGCTGGTGGCCGGCAGCGCCGTATACAAGGCTACGGACATCCCCGCCAAGATCAAAGAACTGAGAGGGTAACATCCTATGGAGTATTTTCCCGCCCCGCTGGAAAAATTAGTGGAGCAGTTCGCCCGCTTGCCGGGCGTGGGCTATAAATCCGCCCAGCGGCTGGCCTTCTACGTGCTGTCCCTGCCGGAGCAGGAGGCCCAGGCCTTTGCCGACGCCATCATGGACGCCAAGCGCAACGTGACCCTCTGCCCCGTGTGTCAGAACCTGACCGCCGGCGGCCTGTGCCCCATCTGCGCCGACCAGAAGCGCGACGACGCCACCATCTGCGTGGTGGCTGACCCCCGGGACGTGATCGCCATCGAGCGCAGCCGGGAGTACCGCGGCCGTTACCATGTGCTTCACGGCGTGCTGTCCCCCATGAACCACGTAGGCCCTGACGATCTGCACATCAGATCCCTGCTGGACCGCGTGGCCCAGGGCGGCATCACTGAGGTCATCATGGCCACCAACCCGGACACCGAGGGCGAGGCCACGGCGCTGTACATCGCCCGGCTGCTCAAGCCCTTCGGCGTCAAGGTCACCCGCCTGGCCTATGGTATTCCCGTGGGCGGCCACCTGGAATTCGCCGACGACGCCACGCTCATGCGTGCGCTGGAAGGGCGGCGGGAACTGTGAAACGATTTGCCTGCCTTATCTTGGCCGCGCTGATGGCCCTGTCTCTCGCCGCCTGCGGCACACAGAAGCGTGAGACGCTGGAGCTCTTCGCCATGGACACCTACATGACCTTCGTGGCCATCGGCGACGGCGCTGATGACGTGCTGACTGACCTGAGCCGCACCGTCAATACGCTGGAATCCTCCCTCTCCCGCACGGTGGACACCAGCGAGGTCTCCCGTCTGAACCGTGACGGCTCCGCCGTCTGGGACGAGGACGGTGCGCAGCTGCTGTCGTGGGCGCTGCAGCACAGCCAGGAAACGGACGGTGCCTTCGATATCACCATCGCCCCGCTGGTGGAGCTGTGGGGCATCACCTCCGACAGTCCCCGCGTCCCCTCTCAGGCGGAGATCGACGCACTGCTGCCTCTGGTGGGCTATGAGCACGTCCACCAGTCCGAATTTTGCAGCATCTCTCTGGATGAGGGCTGCTCCGTCGATCTGGGCGGCATCGCCAAGGGCTACGCCTCCGACTGCGCCGCCGTCCTGTTCCACCGCAGCGCCCTCACCGGCGGCTGCGCCAATCTGGGCGGTAACGTGTACGTCTACGGCACCAACGCCCAGAACAAGCCCTGGTCGGTGGCCATTCAGGATCCCGCCGACAGCGAGGGCTATGTCTGCACCCTGAGCCTGTCGGATGCCTTTGTGGTCACCTCCGGCGGCTACCAGCGCTATTTCACCGCGCCGGACGGCACGGTGTACCAGCATATTCTCGATCCTAAGACCGGCTATCCCGTCCAAAGTGACCTGACCAGCGTCTCCGTCGTCACACGGGGCGGCTTCGGCGGGCAGGGCACCCGTGCCGACGCCTACTCCACCGCCCTGTACGTTATGGGTGAGCAGGCCGCCGTGGACTTCTGGCGCGCCCAGGATATGTCCTTTGACATGGTGCTCATCACCCGGGACGGCCGCGTGGTCTATACCCCCGGCCTGGCTGACTGTTTCAACGAAAAGGACGGAACCGCCTATGTCTACCAGCTCCTCGCCTCCTGAACTGAAATGGAACCGCTTTGACGCGCTGGTGGCGCTGGCGGTCGTGCTGCTGGCCGTCGTCTCCGCGCTGTGCTTCTATCTGCCCAAAAACCAAAGCGGCGCCCTCACCGTGGTCATCGACATCTCCGGTCAGGAGGTCCGCCGTGTCCCCCTGTCCGACTTCACCGAGGCCACCGTCACCAGCCGCGGCTATACGCTGCACATTGCCGCCGAGGGCGGCGCCGTCTCCGTGACCGACAGCGACTGTCCCACCCGGGACTGCGTCCACACCGGGGCTATCTCCCGTGCCGGGCAGTCCATCGTGTGCCTGCCTGGCCAGGTGGTCGTCCACCTGGAGGGCGCGTCCGGTACGGACGCACCTGACGTGATCGTGGGGTGAGCACATGAAGTGGACAGCAAAAAACATCGCCCTCTGCGCCGTGCTGGCAGCGCTGGCGCTGGGGCTCAGTACCCTGGAGGGGCTGTTCCCCATCTCCCTGCTGGTGCCCCTTCCCGGCGTGAAGCTGGGCCTTGCCAACATCGTCACTGTGTTCGCCTTGTATCAGTTGGGTGCCGGCGCGGCGCTGGCCATTCTGCTGACCCGCTGTCTGCTGGGCGGACTGTTTGCCGGAAACCTGTCGGCCATGCTGTTCTCCGTGCTTGGCGGACTGACCGCCATGCTGGTGATGATATTCCTGCGGCGTCTGCCGAAGCTCAGCGTCTACGGCGTATCCATCGGCGGCGCGGCAGCGCACAACATCGGCCAGATGGCCGCGGCGGTCATCACCCTTGGCAGCACCATGGTCCTGGGCTATCTCCCCTTTCTGCTGGCCGTGTCCCTTTTCACCGGTGCGCTGACCGGCTTCATCACCGCGCTTCTGCTGCGTGCCACGCGGCATATCCGATTTCACTGAGAGGTGCCACTATGGATAAGAAAGATCAGATCATTTTGCAGCAGCTGGACGTGATACGCTCCATGACGGAGAACAACGTCCGCCGCATGGGCAGTGACTTCTGGGGCACGCCCTTCCAGGACGTTGGCAAGGCCCCCGCCGCCCCCGGAAAGCCTGCTGAGCCCGAA
>OIDD01000064.1_pt1 | contig 70260 bp, 61 predicted proteins | sample 1606751 | NCBI WGS metagenome assembly OIDD01 (sample SAMEA3882544, study PRJEB24775) | human gut metagenome | biome: human-associated habitat; feature: intestine environment; material: feces | place: Netherlands | collected 2009/2010
CAACCCGAATCTTTTTCGAGTCGACCTCACCCTTGGAAAGCAAGACAACCGTCTCGACATGATCCGCCCTTGGGAACATGTCCACTGCGCAGGCGCGCTGGGCGGTGTAGCCGAGGTCTGCTAAGCGCTTCACGTCGCGCGCCATGGTTGCGCTGTCGCACGAGACGTACACGACACGTCCCGGCTGCATCTCGGCGATGCTCTCCACCACGTCGGCGGCCAAGCCCTTGCGCGGCGGGTCGACGGTGATGACGTCGGGGCGCAGGTTTTCGCGCGCGAGCTTTTTTGCCACATCGGACGCATCGCCGCAGAAAAACTCCGCGTTTTTAACGCCGTTGCGCGCGGCGTTTTCGCGCGCGTCGTCGATGGCCTCGGGGACGATCTCCGCACCGAGGACTTTCTTCGCGTGATCCGACAGTGCGAGCGTGATCGTGCCCGCGCCGCAGTAGAGGTCGAGCACCGTCTCCTGCCCCGTGAGGCCCGCAAATTCGATGGCTTTCGCGTAGAGCCGCTCGGCCTGTACGCGGTTGACCTGATAAAACGACGGCACACTCAGCCGGAACGTCTTGCCGCAGAGCGTATCCTCAAGCCGGTCGCTCCCCCAGAGCGTGCGGTAGCGGTCGCCAAGGATAACGTTGCCCTTTTTCGTGTTCGTGCCCAGCACGATGCCGGTGCACTTCGGGCACGCATCGCGCAGGAGCGTGACAAGCCGGTCTTCTTTCGGCAATTTATCTCCGTTCACGAGCACGCAGACAAGGCTCTCCCCCGCCGCGTTCGAGCGAATGTAGAGATGGCGGACAGGGCCGCGGCCCGTCTTTTCGTCATAGCCCGCGACGCGGCAGGACTGCATATATTCGCGCAGCGCCTCCGCCGCGGCGTCGGCCTCGGGCTTGACCAATAAGCAGTGCTCGCACTCGATGACCTCGTGCGTGCGGGCGCGGTAAAAGCCGACCGCGCCGTCCTTCGACACGGGATACTGCGCCTTGTTGCGGTAGCGCAGCGTGTCCCGCGCGCCTAAGATCTCCTCAACGGTCACATCACTGCCGCCGATGCGGGACAAATTGTCCTGCACGCGCTGCTTTTTCAGCCGCAGCTCTTCTTCATAGCGGATGTGGCGGTACGTGCAACCGCCGCAGCGCGGGAAGTACGGGCAGTCCGGCGTGATGCGCTCGCTCGACGGCTCGATCACCTCGAGCACTTTGGCAAAGGCGACGCTCTTGAGCGTCTTTAAGATGAGCACGCGGCACTTCTCGCCGCGCAGCGCGCCGTGGACGAACACAACGCGCCCGTCGATGCGCGCAACGCCCATGCCGCCCTCGCCATAGCCCTCGATGGTGACGGTATGCTCCTGATTTTTGGCAAGCTCCATCGTTTTCTCCTCTCAGAAAAGGTACTTCGCGCTTTTATCGCGCGAAGTACCTTTTGTTGTGTATCTCAAATCACTCGCGGAAGCGCTCGATCAGGCTGATGATCTGGCCGGTGAGCGCAGAAATGTCCTTGTTGGGTCTGCCCTTGCAGCGCTTGGCAAACTCAAGCAGCGACTCCGCTGCCGCCACGAGCTTGGCGTAGAGGTTGTCGGCGCGGGACTTCTGCGCCGTGCGCTTGCGCTCGGAAATGTAGCCCTCGCTGACCATTTCGTTCGCAGCAAGGTCGTAGCACTCGGTAAATTTGGCCGCGTGCGCATGGAAACCGAGAGAATTGAGCTCTTCGGCAAACACGGGCGCAACGTCCTCGTCGCCGTGGACAACAAACACGTGCGTCGGCTTCGGGTCGAATGCCTTGATCCACTGGACGAGATGATCGTGATCGGCGTGGGACGACAGGCCCTGGAAGTTGACGATCTTCGCCTTGACGGCGATCTCCTCGCCGAAGAGCTTGACCTTTTCAACGCCGTCGAGCAATCTGCGGCCCAGCGTGCCGGGCGACTGGAAGCCGACGAACACGACCGCGCTGTTCGCGCGCCAGAGGTTGTGCTTGAGGTGATGGCGGATACGGCCCGCGTCGCACATGCCGGAGGCGGAAATGATGACCTTGGGCGTCGAGTCCATGTTGAGCATCTTGGACTCCTCGCTCGACTCAACAAGGTTGAGGTTGGGGAAGGTGAACATGTGCGTGCCGTCCTTGACAAGCTCGAGCGCCTGCTCGTCAAGATAGCCGTGCAGGTCGCCGCAGAACACAGTCGTCGCCGCCTTGGCAAGGGGCGAGTCGATGTACACAGGGAAGTTCGGCGTCGACTTGACGAGCTTTTGATCCTTGATCTCGCGGATAAAGTACAAAAGCTCCTGCGTGCGGCCCACAGCGAACGACGGGATGACGACATTGCCGCCCTTGCCGAGCGTTTCGTCGATGATCTCGGCAAGCTCGTCGGTATAGCTCCAGACCTCGGTGTGGTTGCGGTCGCCGTAGGTCGACTCCATCACGACGTAGTCGGCCTTTTTGAGAAGCTGCGGGTCGCGGATAATGGGCTGGTCGACATTGCCGATATCGCCGGAGAAGACGATCGTCTTGTGCACGCCGTTTTCTTCCAGCTCCAGCGTGATGGACGCGGAACCGAGCAGATGGCCCGCGTCGGTGAACACCGCGCTCACACCCTCGCAGAGGTCGACCTTTTCTTTATACTCGCAGGTCGTCACGTACTTGAAAACATCCAGCGCGTCCTGCTCGGTGTAGAGCGGATCGACATGCTCGCGGCCCGCGCGCTCGCCCTTGCGGTTTTCGTACTCAGCGTCGCTCTCCTGAATGTGAGCGGAGTCGAGCAACATGATCTTCATCAAATCTGCTGTCAGGCGTGTCGTCAGGATGCGGCCGTGGAAGCCGTTTTTCACCAGCAGCGGGATACGGCCCGTGTGGTCGATGTGCGCGTGGGTGACGAGCAGAATATCGATATTGCCGGGAGCGAAAGCGAGATAACGGTTGTCGAGCTCGTCGCGGCCCTGCTGTAAGCCGCAGTCGACGAGGATCTTCTTACCGTTTATCTCCAGGCAGTGGCAGGAGCCGGTCACGCAGCGGTCGGCCCCGTAAAAGTGCAGTTTCATGCGAATGTCCTCCTTAGATGAGAAAAAAACTTCTTCCTTATGCTTCTGTCCTCCGCCGTCGGAGGGCGTTTCGTCGCTTTGTACTATCTTGCTTTGTATTTTACCACAGCGGCTATATAAAGTGCAAGCCATGCCTGACGCAGCGGCGGAATTTATTTACAATCCATTCATATTATACAGCAAATTTTCCTTTGCATATCGCGCAGAGGGATGCTATACTTGTAAGCGTGTTATTATGCTCCCACGAAAGGAAGTTTTGAATATGGGTTTCTTTAGTAAAATGTTCGGTTCCTACAGCGACCGTGAGCTCAAGAGCATCTACCCCATCGTCGACAAGATCGAAGCGATGGCGGACGAATACAAGGCGATGAGCGACGCGGAGCTGCAGGCCAAAACGCCGGAGTTCAAGACGCGTCTGCAAAGCGGCGAAACGCTCGACGACATCCTGCCCGAGGCGTTCGCCACCGTGCGCGAGGCGTCCCGCCGCGTGCTGGGGCTGTACCCCTACCGCGTGCAGCTCGTCGGCGGCGTGGTGCTCCATCAGGGCCGCATCGCCGAGATGAAGACCGGTGAAGGCAAAACGCTGGTGGCAACGCTGCCCGCGTACCTAAACGCCCTGACCGGCAACGGCGTCCACATCGTCACCGTGAACGACTACCTCGCCAAGCGAGACAGCGAGTGGATGGGCAAAGTCCACCGTTTCTTAGGCCTCACGGTCGGCTTGATCGTCCACGACCTCACGAGCGAAGAGCGCCGCAAGGCCTACGCCGCAGACATCACCTACGGCACGAATAACGAAATGGGCTTTGACTACCTGCGCGATAACATGGCCATCTACGCAAGCGAGCTCGTCCAGCGCGGACATGCCTTCGCCATCGTCGACGAGGTCGACTCCATTTTGATCGATGAGGCGCGCACGCCGCTCATCATCTCCGGCATGGGCGAAAAGTCCACGGAGATGTATTCCCGCACGGAAAACCTTGTACGCGGCTTCCGCAAGAAGGTCATCGCCGAGAGCGACGACAAGGAAGAGGAAGACGTCAACATCGACGCCGACTACATCGTCGACGAAAAGGCCAAGACCGCGACGCTCACCGCCCGCGGCGTGAAGAAGGCCGAGGAATACTTCGGCCTTGAAAACCTCTCCGATCCCGAAAACTCCACCATCGCGCACCACATCAACCAGGCCATCAAGGCCCACGGCACGATGAAGCGCGATATCGACTATGTCATCAAGGACGGTCAGGTCGTCATCGTCGACGAGTTCACCGGCCGACTGATGTTCGGCCGCCGCTACAGCGACGGTCTGCACCAGGCCATCGAGGCCAAGGAGCATGTCGAGGTCGCGCGCGAGAGCAAGACGCTTGCGACCATCACGTTCCAGAATTACTTCCGCCTGTACGGCAAGCTCTCCGGTATGACCGGTACGGCGCTCACCGAGGAAGAGGAATTCGGCACGATCTACAACCTCGATATCATCGAGATCCCGACGAACCGCCCCATCGCCCGTATCGACGACCCCGACGTCGTCTACAAAACCGAGGCGGCAAAGTACCGCGCTGTTATCGAGCAGGTCAAGGCCTGCCATGCCAAGGGCCAACCCGTGCTGGTCGGTACGGTGTCGATCGAAAAGAACGAAAAGCTCTCATACCTGCTCTCCCGCGAGGGCATCAAGCACAACCTCTTAAACGCGAAGAACCACGAAAAGGAAGCCGAGATCGTCGCGCAGGCCGGTAAGCTCGGCGCGGTCACGGTCGCGACGAACATGGCCGGCCGTGGTACCGATATCATGCTCGGCGGCAACGCCGAGTACATGGCAAAGACCGATCTGCGCAAGGCGGGTCTCAGCGACGAGCTCATCGCCGAGGCGACCGGCTACGCCGAGACCGACAACAAGGAGATCCTCGACGCGCGCGATATGTTCGCCAAGGCCCTTGAAAAGCACCGCGAAGAGATCAGCGGTGAGGCGGACAAGGTCCGCGAGGCAGGGGGCCTGTTCATCATCGGCACGGAGCGCCACGATTCCCGCCGTATCGACAACCAGCTGCGCGGCCGTGCCGGCCGTCAGGGCGACCCGGGCGAGACGCGCTTCTACCTCTCGCTTGAAGACGATCTGCTGCGCCTGTTTGGCGGCGAGCGCATCACGAACCTGATGGAGCGCTTCAACCTCGACGAGGATACGCCGATTGAAAACAAGACGCTCTCCAAGGCGATTGAAAACGCGCAGACGAGCGTCGAGTCCCGCAACTTCCAGTACCGCAAGAGCACACTCGAATACGACGACGTGATGAACAAGCAGCGCGAGATCATCTACGGCCAGCGCAAGCAGGTGCTCGACGGCATGGACATCAAGCAGACCGTTTTGAACATGCTGAGAAGCAGCATCGAAAGTCAGGTCGCCTTCGCCTTCGGCGAGCACGACAAAACCGACGACGAGCACCGCGCCGACGCGCTCAAGAGCTGCGAGGGCACGTACTTCCCGCGCGGCGCTGTGGATGCGAACTCTCTCTCCGGCCTTTCCGCCGACGATTTGACCGATCGCTTCTATGAAGCCGCTGAGAAGTATTACGAGGCCAAGGAGGCCGCCGTCACCTCGCCCATCATGCGCGAGCTGGAGCGCGTGGTGCTGCTGCGCGTGGTCGACGAATACTGGATGGACCACATCGACGCGATGAGCGAGCTGCGTCAGGCCATCCGTTTACAGTCCTACGGCAACAACAAGCCCATTGACGTCTACAAGCAGGAATCCCTCACGATGTTTGAGGACATGATCTCTGCCATTCAGGGCGACACGGTGCGCCGCATCTTCTCCGCCCGCGTCAAGACCGAGGGCGAGGTCAAGCGCGAGCGCGTGGCCGACGGCATCGTCGCCTCCACCTCCGGCGACGGCACGGTGAAAAAGCAGCCCCGCAAGGTCCAGAAGATCGGCCGCAACGATCCCTGCCCCTGCGGCAGCGGGAAGAAATATAAACAGTGCTGTGGGCGCTGATTGACCACTTGTAAGTGGTGGAACATTTCCCCCACACCCGTGGGGGATACGGGAAAGGGGGCCATTCTCTCACGTGAGAGAATGGCCCCCTTGGAACCCCCAAGAGAACGCAAGGGGCCCTGCCCCTTGACCCCGCCATTGCGGGTTTGCAGCTTGAAGGGCTGCACGCGCTGCGCAATGTAAGTGCGGTGTACATGGCTTCGCCATGAATCCCTGCGAGTCGCGACCTGACAGCAACCGCGCCTTACTATCGTGAGGCGCGAGTGACGGTAGTTGGGCGGCAGACTGCTTGCGCTCGCCGCATTGATTAGAGCAGAAGAGAAGAAAGACTGCCGAGCTTTAGGCCGACACACAGGCCGCAGCGAAAAGAAGCGTCGCGCTCAAGACCGATAATGTCAGAGCGATTGTCCTGTAATTTTTTGAAGAGAACGGACTGTTCGGTGTTAAGCATGGCGAGCAATTCAAGATACTGTGAATTGTAATAGGACAAGGATGCCCGATAATCGTCGAGTTCGTCCTTTGACAAAAAGCGTTCCGGATGTTCGCCATATCCGGCACGGAACAGGGATTCGTAAAGATGCAGCATACAATAACCTCAACAATAAACGAAGTTTTCTTCATGTTTACTTTATTGTAACACGAAGAAAACTTCATTTCAATAGGAAACAGAAATGAATTTTCACGAATATATCTTAAAACTGAGACAGGAGCGCGGGCTAAAACAAAGCGATGTTGCGTTGTCAATCGGTGTGACCGTCCGCGCTTATCAGGCGTATGAATACGGAAAAAGTGAACCGCGGATGTCGACGCTCATTGCGCTGGCCGATTTTTATGATCTTTCACTGGACGAATTGGTCTGCCGAAAGGCAGAACACGGTGTGTAACACCAAACTTGCGGAAAAACTCTGCATGTAAACTTGAATTTGCTGGAAAGAAACGCTTCTGTCCACTATAATGAAGTACAGTAGTATATCCGAAATAGACGGAAATTGATGGAGACTGCCGATACGCAGGCAGAGCGACAGCGGAGATAGAAGCAAACCAAGTCGTTTAGATACGACACTTGGCAGGCAGTGCAATCCGCAGGCAAAAAGGATGTTCAAGGGAAGACATACAATGCAGACGCCTTTCTTTTGGACGGTCACACCGCCCGTTTTCTTTCTCGGGAAAGAAAATGGGGGGTGTGCTATGCAGCAGCGTGACGCGCTGCATTTCCTTTGAAAGAGAAAAGAAAATAAAGGGAGGTCACCATGAAAAGAAACATCCACTATAAGCCCAGCAAAAGCGCGAGCATTCTGTCGGGCGTCATCGCGTGCGCGATGGGCGTGTTCGGCCTGTTTACCATTCCGAGCATCGGCGCGATGATCGGCTTCAAGGCCATCTGGTGCCTGATGGCCTTCGGCATGGGCATCTACAATTTTCTGCTGGCGGCGGGCGTTGTGAAGTACAACGGCGGATACGAGATCACCGACGAGTCGGACGATGGCGCAAAGGGCGGCAAGTCCGACGCCGAGGCGCGGCTCGAGGAGTTGCAGACCCTTTACGACCGTCGGCTCATCACGGAAGAGGAGTATCAGGAAAAACGCAGGGACATTCTGGACCGGCTGTAAGAGAAAGGAGCGCGGACAATGGGAGAAGTTTTGATCCTTATTATCATCGCACTTGTCTGGGGGTTTAAGGCGGCTGTCGCCAACGAGGACAAAAAGGTCAATGATCGGGAAACGGGCAGCATTTCGTCGACGCCCGACGAGCTCATCAAAAAGGCAAAGCGCACAGCCGAGGATCTTGATGCGCTGCGCGGGCAGACGGAGAAAAAGCGCCCCGACCCGCTGGAGATCAAGGCGCTCCACAAGCAGCACCGCGCCGACGAGTGGGAGAGAAACGAGCAGCGCCACGCTGATGAGCGCGCACACAGCGAAAAGCGCTGGGAGATCGCGCGCAGGAAGCAGGCCGACAGCGGCGAGGTGCATTCTGTCCACATGGACAGCTGCGAGGACCGGCTTGAGAGTTTGAAGGTCTTATATGACGCGGGCATTCTGGACCGCGAGGAATACGCCCAGCGCGTCGCGCGCGTCAAGCGTCAGCACGCGCAGAGCAGAGGGTAAGCAAAATAAAAGGAAGCGAATACACCATGTATGACGAACTGACACAGGTCGACATTGACAAGATGAAGGCAGAGCTGGAGCACCGCCGTTTGGAGCTTCGCCCCAAGCTCATCGAAGATGTGCAGACGGCGCGCGCGTTCGGCGACTTGAGCGAAAACTACGAGTACAAGGTCGCCAAGCAGGAGAAAAACCGCAACGAGAGCCGCATCCGTTACTTGGAGCGCATGATCGCGACGGCGAAGGTCATCGAAGTGAACGAAAAAGAGGGCACCGTCGGCCTTTTTGACCACGTGGCGCTCTATAACGAAAAGCTGGGGAAAGAGCAGAACATCCAGCTCGTGACCACCCTGCGGCAGAACGCGCTCAAGGGCCTCATCAGCAAGGAATCGCCCGTCGGCAAGGCCATCCTGGGGAAAAAGGTCGGCGACCGCGTCGAGATCGTCGTCTCGCCGGAAATGAAGTACACGGTCGAAATTCGTTCGATCACGCCGGGCGAGGACGATGCATCGCTCGAGATCAGCTCTTATTGAGGAAACGCATGAAACAGGTCATTATCTATACCGACGGCGCGTGCTCGGGCAACCCCGGCCCCGGCGGCTGGGGCGCGGTGCTCAAATACGGCGCGCACGAGCGCGAGCTCTCCGGCGGCGAGGCGAGCACGACGAACAACCGCATGGAGCTCACCGCCGTCATCGAGGCGCTGCGGCTCTTAAAAGAGCCGTGCGTCGTGGAGCTCTATTCCGATTCGCGCTACGTCATTGACGCGCTGGAAAAGCGCTGGGTCTACGGCTGGAAGCAGCGCGGCTGGGTCAAAAGCGACAAAAAGCCCGCGCTGAACGTCGATTTGTGGGAGCAGCTCTTGTCCCTCATCGCCCGGCACGAAATGCACTATCACTGGGTCAAAGGCCACGCGGAGAATGAGTACAACAACCGCTGCGATGAGATGGCTGTTAATGAGTGGCACAAGTTTAAGTAAGAGATAGCGTGGCCTTTCGCCGGAAGTCCGGCGGCGCGAGCGGCGGATTCACTTCGCCGCCGCAAGACATGGAATAAAACAGGGCTCCCGCGCGGCCTGCCGCGTGGGAAAATAATGCCGCGACGGTGGATCAGTTTAAGTAAGAATAAAACCAACGACAATTACAGAAAGAAGGTTGATTCCGGAGAAGACGGTTGGAAAGCTCAGGCAGGGCTGGGGCAGCATTTGCTTCCTTTTAGCGCCCTGGTGGAAGTACGGCAAGACCTTAATGGTCGGCTCGTTTATCTCATCGGTGCTGTTTGTGCCGGCGGCGGGGTATTTTTCCGCGACGCTGGCGCAGGCGGTGATCGAAATGATCGAAGCGGGAAAGCCGTTTGAAGCGGCATTTTTGACGGGCCTGACATACCTTTTGCTCGCGCTGGCGCTCAATCTGCTCCACGCGGTGTATGAGGATTTTTACCTCCGGTGGAAAAAGCAGGAGATCGAGGGGACGATCGAGCGGTCGATCTACGAAAAAGCCCTGACGGTCGACTACCGGCACTTTGACGATCCGAGCTATTTCGACAGCTACAAGCTAACGACGGAGAAATTTGCCTCGCAGTCGTCGGAGACGCTGCAAAATCTCTTCTCGCTTTTGAGCGGCGTCGCGAAATGCATTGTCTACGGCGCGCTGATCGCGTCGCAGGGCGTTGCGCTGCTGCTCATCGTTCTGGGCTGCTCTGCGTTTGTCGCGTATGCGCAAATTTACTGGAGCAGGGTGTCCGTGGAGCGTGAGACGGCCATGGTCAACGACCAGCGGAAGGCTGACTATCTGCGGCGGCTGTTTTTTGACCATACGGCGGTCGCCGACCTGCGCGCGTCAAACATCAAAAAGCCGCTTTTTTCGCTGTTCGACGGCTCTGTGAAGAGCAGGGCCGCGATCTATCGAAAATACGGCGCAAAGGAATTTTTGACCGATATTCTGGTAAACCTCGCGCAGCTCGGCACGACGTTTGCCGTGCCGGTCTATGTCGCATGGGGCGTGATGTCTGGCAATATCGGCGGCATTGGCGTCTATGCGACGCTGATCGCCTCGTCGCTCGCGCTCAAGGAGGCGCTCAACGCGCTCGGCTGGTGGAGCTCGCAGGTCGCCTTAGGCGTTGCCTACGCGCAGAAGGTGCAGCGCTTTTTCGACACAGATTCGACCATCGAAGCGTCGACAGACGGCGAAAAAGCGTCAGACGGCCCATTTTCCGTCCGATTCGACCATGTGTCCTACCGCTACGGCGGCAGCGATGAGTTTGCCATCCGTGATCTGAGTCTTGCCATCGCGCCCGGAGAAAAGATCGCCATCGTCGGCGAAAATGGCGCGGGGAAGACGACGCTCACAAAGCTCCTGCTCCGCCTGTACGACGCGGACGGAGGAACGGTGCAGATCAACGGCCGCCCGATCGCGGACTATGACGTGAGCACGCTGCGCGGCAGGATCGGCATCGCGTTTCAGCAGTCCCGCCTGTACGCGCTGTCTGTCCGCGAAAATATGACGGCCTACGCCGACGCGGACGATGCGCGGCTCAAATCCTGCCTTGAGGGGGTCGGCCTGCGGCTTTCTCTGGACGCGCAGGTCACGAAGGAGTTCGACGAAAACGGCGCGGTGCTCTCGGGCGGAGACGCGCAGCGCCTATGCCTGACGCGGCTGCTGCACAGCGAATTTGGGCTGCTCATCCTCGACGAGCCGTCCAGCGCGCTGGATCCGATCGCCGAGTACCGCATTGCAAAGCTGATCTTCGACCGCTCGCCGACGACCACCGTTATGGTCGCGCACCGGCTCTCCACGGTCGTGGACGCGGACCGAATTTATCTTCTCTCCGATGGAAGAATCATAGAATCCGGCACGCACGCGGAGCTGATGGCGCAGAACGGAAAATATCGGGAAATGTTTTTAAAGCAGGCCGAAGGGTACTTGAAAGCTTAGCGGAAGTGTGGTACAACAAAAGCAAATTTTTTCTCAGCAGGGAGGGGAAACTCTCTTTGTTGAAGTTTATGTAAGGAGCAAAAGACTATGGCAGAATTCAACGCAAAGCAGCAGCTTCCGGGACTTCTCGACTGGATGCGCGCGCAGATGAAGGCCTGCGGAGGCAAGACCGCCGTCATCGGCATTTCGGGCGGCAAGGACAGCTCCGTCACGGCGGCGCTGAGCGTGGCGGCCTACGGTCGCGAGAATGTCGTCGGCGTGCTGATGCCCGACGGCGTGCAGCCGGACATCGACTATTCCAACGGCCTTGTCGACGTGCTGAACATCCGCCACTACACGTTCAATATTCACGGCGGCACGAGCGGCATTCTCGACGAGATGGCGCGCGTGGGCATCGAGGCGAGCCGCCAGACGAAGGTGAACCTGCCGTCCCGCATCCGCATGGCGACGCTGTACGCCATCGCGCAGAGCGAGGAGGGCGGCATCGTCATCAATACCTCGAACCTCTCCGAGGACTGGGTCGGCTATTGCACGATCTACGGCGACAGCGCGGGCGCGTTCTCGCCGCTCGGCATGTACACGACCGAGGAGGTCATCGCGCTGGGCGCGGAGCTGGGTCTGCCCGAGCGCTTCCTCATCAAGCCGCCGTCCGACGGCCTGACCGGCAAGACGGACGAGGACAACCTCGGCTTTACCTACCACGCGGTGAACGAGTACATCCGCAAGGGCGAGGTCGACCCCGCCATCAAGGAGCAGATCGACCGCAAGCACAAGGTGTCGAGATTCAAGTTCCAGACGCTTCCGGTGTATCAGAACGGGCTGCCGATCGTCCTGCCGGAGGAGACGGATTATTATAATCCGAATAAAAAGTAAGCAGCGCGGTGCGCTGCACCTTAGTCTCTGCGTGCCGCAGGGGTGCAAACAAAGGGGGCCATTCTCTCACGTGAGAGAATGGCCCCCTTACCTGGCAGCAGCGCCAAGCGCTGCATTACCCCTCCGCGCATCGCGCGGATAAGCCAGTGCCCCTTTGGGCACAAAAAAAGAGCCATCCTTTCGGATGGCTCTCATTTTCGCTCGATTAGCCAACGCTGTTGAGCTTCAGGGTCAGCGCGCTCTTCTTGTGCGCGGCGTTATTCTTGTGCAGAATACCCTTAGCAGCAGCCTTATCGACAGACTTCACTGCGACCTTGTAAGCGCTCTCGGCCTCGGTGCGATTGCCTTCAGCGGCAGCCGCCTCGAACTTCTTGAGTGCGGTCTTCAGTGCGGACTTGTCGGCCTTGTTGCGCTCATTACGCACACCAGACACCTGAACGCGCTTCTTGGCAGACTTAATATTCGGCAAACCAAACACCTCCTCCGGTTGGAATTCGCGCCGGCGGACAAAAAATCCACCGTGCAGAATGGTATTTTAGCAAAGAATGCAAGAAATTGCAAGCATTTTTTCAAAATTTTCTGATTTTTTTGTATGACACAAAACTTTGTGGATAAAATAGGGAAAGAAAACAAGATTTAGTAAAAGGAGAGAGGCAAAATGCTCCAATACCGCACCGATCTTGCCATGGAGGCGCACGAGCTGCTCTGCGCGAAAAGCCGCGTGCAGACGCTCTCCGGCGTGGACAGCCGGACGGTCTTCCGCCGCGGGTGCAGCGTGACGAGCGTGCGCATCGACACCGAGGGCGCGGCGCGCCAGCTCGGCAAGCCCCGCGGGCGGTATGTGACGCTCGACCTCTCGCCGCTGCAAAAAAACGCGGACGATGTGCTCGAGCGCGCGTCGCGCGCCGTAGGGGCGGAGCTTCGAGCACTGCTCGGCGAGAATGTGAAAAGCGTGCTCGTCGCGGGACTCGGCAACGCGAATATGACGCCGGACGCCATCGGGCCGAGGAGTGCGGAGCATGTGCTTGTAACGCGCCATCTGCGGCAAAACGGCGCGTTTTCCGCATTTTGCTCTGTCAGCGTGCTGACACCGGGGGTTTTGGGCCGGACGGGCATTGAGGCGATGGAGACGCTGCGCGGCACGGTGCGCGCGGTGCAGCCCGACGCGGTCATCGCGATCGACGCGCTCGCGTCCCGCTCGCTCATGCGGCTCTGCTCCACGGTGCAGCTCTCTGACACGGGCATCGTCCCAGGCAGCGGCGTGGGCAATCACAGGTGTCCCCTCAGCCGCGACACGCTCGGCGTGCCGGTCTACGCCATCGGCGTTCCCACGGTCGTCGACGCGGCGACGCTGACGCTCGACGTGCTCGAAGAGGCCGGAAAGTCGGACGTCGATCCCGCCGCCCTGCGCGGCCACGAGACCGTTATGGTCACAACGCGCGACATCGACGCGCAGATCCGCGAGCTTTCCCGCATCATCGGCTACGGCATCGACCTTGCGCTCCAGCCGCTCGATTTTTCCGAGCTCTGCGCGCTCATGGGCTGAAAATGTGCAAAATTTCCGGTGGTATTCATAATTTGTTTACAACCGATTCAAACTTTAGCCAAGATTGACTGGTATCTTAATACTTGCAAAGGGGAGCTCCCCCCGATGTGATTTTCTCCCTCCTAAAAATACACACACAACACAGCAAGAAGCCCTCGCCTCTCCCGGCGGGGGCTTTTTGTTTCCTTTTCCTCTTTTTCGCACAAGTGCAAAGGAAGCTGCGGCACTGGTGCCGCGGGGAGAGCAGCGCTTGGCGCTGCACGGATAAAGGGGGATACTCTCTTTCTCGAAAGAGAGTATCCCCCTTAAACCCCCGAGAGAAAGGACGAGGGGTCTTGCCCCTCGACCCCGCACATTGGCAGATCGGCACTTGAAGAGCTGCGCGGCCTGCGGAATCGGGTGCGGTGTACGTGGCTTCGCCACGAATCCCTTCATTTCGTCACCATTCGCAACCGCGCCCTACTCCGTGGGGCGCGAGTGACGGTAGTACGGCGGCGGACTGCCTGCGGGGGCGGCTTTGCTGCGCTCGCCGCGGGTGGGATTGCTGCTTTTCTATTTCAACAGTGTTCTTTTCTGTGAACGGTTCGCAGCTTATGGAAATACGCACCGGACAGCTGCGAGATTTGGCATAAATAAGGCAGATAAAAACAAAGCCCGCACTGTCGCTTGACAGCGCGGGAGAATTTGCTATAATGGGCGTAGAAAGGGCGCTGCGACAAGCGGTCAGCCCGGGAAGTTAGGAAGACTCAAAATGAGAAACCGTCACTTGGCCGAGTGGCGGTTTTCGCTTTTTATACGGATCGTAACCACATATCCAAGGATATGTAACGTGATCGTAATAGGCATATCTACCACCTCCTCTCGGAGGATGTAGCCAACCGCCTGCCGTTCGTGCAGCGCCTTGTTATTACCGTATCATAAGTTCCGACAAATTGCAACATTTGTTTCATCCCACGCGCGGCGAGCGCAGCAATGCCGCGCCCGCAAGATGTCTGCCGCCGTGCTCCCGTCACTCGCGCCTCACGATAGTAAGGCGCGGCTGATACTGGTAACGAATAGTAGGGGTTCATGGCGAAGCCATGTACACCGCACCTGATTCGGCAAGCATTGTAGCTCTTCAAGCAAGAGACTGTCAATGTAAGCGGGGTCGAGGGGCAAGACCCCTCGTCTTTTTCTCGGGGGTTCAAGGGGGATACTCTCTTTCGAGAAAGAGGGTATCCCCCTTATTGCGCACCCTGCGGCACGCAGGGAACAAAGTGCAGAGCACCGCGCTGCCAAAAATCCCGCCTTTCAGCAAAGAAAAAAGAACGCCTCGGAAGAGACGTTCTTCTTATTTTTGCGAAAGTAAAATTTACAGATACTTCTGCATGCCGTCGGTGGCAAGGGCGGGGTCGCCGGAGACGGAGATGGTGAACTTGACGCCGGTGGCGTTGCTGAAGCGCTCGAGCTCGTTCAGGAAATCGTCGGCCGCCTGGTTGCACTCGCCGCCGGTGATCTTGAACAGGTTGTCGATGAAGATGTGGGAAATATCATAATTGCCCGCGTACAGGCCGAACAGGAAGCCGCGCAGGGCCTCGTAGTTGGACAGGTCGTACTCGTAGGCAGAGATCAGACGAACGTGATAGTGCAGGTCAAAGGTCATGGTAGACTTTGCCTCGACGCAGACGACGCTGCCGTTATCCTCCTGCGCAGTGGTATTGATCATTTCGATCAGCTTCTTGGTCTTACCGGTGCCCTTTTCACCCATGATGAGTCTGACCATAGAAATCACTCCTTTCAATAGATCCCCGCCTCTTTTGCGGGGGATGGTCTTTCTGATGGCATCAGCATAGCATAAATGAAACAAATTTGCAATGCTGAATGGAAAGTTTCAGGTTGATTCAAAAAATTCAGCGCAGGCGCTTACGCAGTTCCTCGCCCATTTCCTCGTATCCGGGCTTGCCGAGCAGCGCGAACATGTTCTTTTTATAGGCCTCCACGCCCGGCTGGTCGAAGGGGTTGACGCCGAGCAGATAGCCGCTCAGCCCGCAGGCGTATTCAAAGAAGTAAATGAGCTGGCCCATCGTGCGGGCGTTGTTTTCATCGAGGTTCAGGATGATGTTCGGCACGCCGCCCTCGACATGGGCGAGCAGCGTCCCGTCCATGGCCTGACGGTTGATGAAGTCCATCGTCTTTCCCGCAAGGAAGTTGAGTCCGTCGCCATTGACTTCGTCAAAGGGAACGATCATCTGGTGCTCCGCGGGCGCAAAGCGCACAACGGTCTCCATCAGCATGCGCTCGCCCTGCTGGATGTACTGGCCCATCGAGTGGAGGTCTGCGGTGAAGTCGACGCTCGCGGGGAAGAGGCCCTTTTCCTCCTTGCCCTCGCTCTCGCCGTAGAGCTGCTTCCACCACTCGGCCATGAAGCGGAACGCGGGCTCGAAGCACGCGAGAAGCTCCACCTTCTTGCCCTGACGGTAGAGCTCGTGGCGCATGGCGGCGTACTGCCACGCGGGATTGCTGTAATCGTTTTTCGCGCAGAGCGTCATCATCTCCTGTGCGCCGCCCATCAGCTCATTTAGATCAACGCCCGCGACGGCGATGGGGAGAAGGCCCACGGCGGTGAGCACGCTGTAGCGCCCGCCGATGTTGTCGGGCACGACGAATTCCTCGTATCCCTCCTGATCGGCGAGGGACTTGAGCGCGCCTTTGTGCGCGTCGGTCGTGGCGTAGATGCGCTTCGCGGCTTCGGCCTTGCCGTACTTCTTCTCGAGCTTTTCGCGGAAGAAGCGGAACGCGACGGCGGGCTCGGTCGTCGTGCCGGACTTCGAGATGACGTTGACGGAGAAATCGTCGTCGCCGATGAGCTCCGTTACTTCGCGCAGCGCGTCGGAGGAGAGGCCGTTGCCGATAAAGTAGATGTTCGGCGTGGACTTCTTCTTTAAGTTATAGTTCGGGGAGCAGAGGCATTCGATGACGCCGCGCGCGCCGAGATAGCTGCCGCCGATGCCGATGACGACGAGCGCCTTGGAATCGCCCTGAATCTTCTTCGCCGCGGCGAGGATGCGCGCGTACTCGCCTCTGTCATAGTCGCGCGGGAGCGTGACCCAGCCGATGAAATCAGAGCCCTTTCCACCGCCGTTTTGCAGCCAGCCCGCCGCGCGCTCGAGACGCGGGCGCAGCGCCGCTTCATACGGCAACGAGAGAAACGATACGGCATGGGATACGTCGATAGACAGCATAAAAATGGCCTCCTGCGATCAAAAATTCTTGCTTGCATTGTAGCACACGGCAAAAAAAGAAACAAGCGCAAAGCGGGGAAAAACGGGAGGCAAACACCGCGCTGCCGTCCAGAAACCGTGAAAACTGTGGAAAGCGGCAAAAAGATGGCTGCTTTACCGCTCCATCTTTGTAAAGTGTGTGTATTTACTGTCACACGTTATTGTGTTATCGTGTTACCACACTAAATCGAACGGCCGAGCGCCGGAACTTACAGGAGGAAGAAACGATGAAAAAATTCTTAGCCATGGCGCTTGCCGCCGTGATGGTACTGGCCCTTGCCGCCTGCGGCAGCAAGAACGACACCGCCGACGATACCGGTGATGCGCAGGACGCGCAGGGCGGCGAGACGCAAAAGCTGATCGTCGGCTTTGATGCCGAGTTCCCGCCGTTCGGTTTCATCGCCGCCGACGGCACGTACGACGGCTTTGACCTCGCGATGGCGAAGGAGCTGTGCGCGCGCCTCGGCTGGGAGTACGAGGCCGTGGCCATCGACTGGAACAGCAAGGACGCCGAGCTCTCCAGCGGCACGATCAACTGCATCTGGAACGGCTTTACCTACACCGGCCGCGAAAATGACTACACGTTCTCCGACCCCTATGTGGATAACTCCATCGTGATGGTCGTGAAGGCCGACAGCGGCATCACCTCGCTCGCGGACCTCGCCGGTAAGAGCGTGATGGCGCAGGCCGCGTCCTCCGCGGTCGACGCGATCAACGAAAACGAGGACTTCAAGGCGTCCCTCAAGGAGGTCGTGGAGCTCGGCGATTACAACATGGGCTTTATGGACCTCGCCCAGGGCACGGTGGACGCCGTGGCCGCTGACCTCGGCGTTGCGCAGTATCAGATCGCGAACAACGACGGCGACTATGTTATCCTCGACGAGCCCCTCTCCACCGAGCAGTACGCCATCGGCTTTCTCAAGGGCAACACCGAGCTGCGCGACGCGGTGAACGCCGAGCTCCTCAAGATGGCCGAGGACGGCACCATGCTGGAGATCGCGCAGAAGTACGTCGATCAGGGTCTCGTGCTCGACAGCCTGTGCCTCATCAACAAGTAAAAACGTTTACCTCGGGCGACTGTAAAAACCAATTATAACTCATAGGTGCCCATCCTCTTCTCAGGGAGGGAGCGGGGGCGAAAGCCCCCGCTTTTTCCCGCTTATGACCGAATAAGGGAGAATCATTCCATGACTGTATCCACGATGCTTTCGCTATTATCCGAGGGCTTTGTCACATCGCTTTTGATCTTCGTGCTGACGCTGCTATTCTCGATGCCGCTGGGCCTTGCGGTGATGTTTGGCCGCCGCAGCAGATTGACGCCGCTGCGCGGCTTCATCAAGGCGTATATCTCCATCATGCGCGGAACGCCGCTGATGCTGCAGCTGATGGTCGTCTTCTACGGGCCGAAGCTCCTGCTTGGCGTCACGGTGCCGGGCAACTGGCGCTTCACGGCGGTCATCGTCGCGTTTGTCATCAACTACGCGGCGTATTTTGCCGAGATCTACCGCGGCGGACTTGAATCCATCCCGCGCGGGCAGTATGAGGCCGCGCAGGTGCTGGGCTACACCAAGGCGCAGACGTTTTTCAAGATCATCCTGCCGCAGATGGTCAAGCGCGTCATCCCCGCGGTGACGAACGAGGTCATCACGCTGGTGAAGGACACGTCGCTCGCGTCCGTCATCGGCACGGTGGAGATGTTCACGCGCGCCAAGCAGATCGTTGCCTCGCCGAATACGCCGGGCATGCTGGCGCTGGTGGCGGCGGGTGTCTTCTACTATGTCTTCAACTATGTGGTCGCCTTCGCCATGGAAAAATGGGAGCAGGCGCTGCGCTATTACCGCTAAAGGGAGGGGAGAGCAATGGCAGTTTTTGAAATGCGGAACGCCAGAAAGGCGTTCGGCGCGCTCGAAGTCTTAAAGGGCGTGTCGCTCAAGGTGGAAAAAGGCGAGGTCGTGTCGATCATCGGTCCCTCGGGCGGCGGCAAGTCGACGATGCTGCGCTGCGCGACGCTGCTTGAGACCATGGACTCCGGCACGCTCGCGTATGGCGAAAACATCGCCGCGCGCGAGGAAAACGGCAAAAGCGTCTACGCCGGAAAAGCCGCGCTCGCGCAGGTGCGGCGGCAGTTCGGGCTGGTGTTCCAGCAGTTTGACCTCTTCCCGCACTACACAGTGCTGAAAAACGTCTGCGACGCGCCGATCTCGGTGCAGAAGCGCGATAGAGCCGAGGTCGAGGCCGAGGCCATGGCGCTGCTCGACAAAATGGGACTAAAAGGCAAGGAAAACGCCTATCCCTATCAGCTCTCGGGCGGGCAGCAGCAGCGCGTGGCCATCGCCCGCGCGCTCGCGATGAAGCCGGAAATTCTCTTTTTCGACGAGCCGACCTCCGCGCTCGATCCGCTTTTGACCGGCGAGGTGCTGCGCGTCATCCGCAGTCTTGCCGACGAGCACATGACGATGGTCATCGTGACGCACGAGATGCCCTTTGCCCGCGCCGTGAGCGACCGCGTCGTGTTTCTGGACGGCGGCGTCATCGTGGAGCAGGGCAGCCCCGAGCAGGTCTTCGAAAACCCGCAGCAGGAGCGGACGAGAGAGTTCTTGAAATCGTACCGCGAGACGAGCAGCGCTCAGGCGTAGTAATTCACGAGCAGGTCGACGACCGCACCGTAGCTCTGTGTGCCGAGTTCATCGCCGTAGGATTTGATCATCTTATCATTGAGCGACTGGGTGACGGTGGCCGTGAGGCCCTTGTACTGCGCCCAGTAGGCGCTGTTATAGCGCAGGTCGAGCACGATCTCGTCGGGTAAGCTGTCGCGAATCTGCTGCCATGCGTCGGGATCGACGCGATACAGCGCGTTGCCGAGGTGAATGTAGCCGAGCATCCAGCCCGCATAGTTGTAGTTTGCGTCGTCGCAGCGCGTACAGGCGAGGACCGCAAGGAAGTTGCTTTGCTGCTCGGACGAGATCCCGCGCTGGTGCGAGAGCTCGTGCGCACAGGTCGAGGCCAGCAGCATCGCGGGCGAGTCCATGTTCACGTTTGACTCGCCCGTGAACGGAAAGTAGAAGCCCGTGAAGTTCATCGCGCTCATGATCTTCGAAAAGAAAATGCCCTTGGGCTTCTGGTCCGGCATGTCGAGGAACGGAAATTCGTCGTACAGGCAGTCGTACACCGTGTCGGCGTAGTTAAGAATCTCCTGCCGGTCGGCGGTGAAGAGGCCGTTTTCGTCGCGCATGATGTGCGTCGACGCCTCGGCAAGATGGTCCGCGAAATACTGCGTGACGCGCACTAAGTCTTCATACGCGACGGGCTCGGGCGAAAGGCCGCTTCTGTCGCAGAAATCGTCCGCGTAATAGTTCGCGCCCCAGAGGAGCGAGAACGCGGCATAGACCGTGAGAAACAAATCGAGCACGAAGAGCGCGCAGCGGTACGCGGCGCGCCCTTTTTGGCGCGACTTTATAAGATAGCGCACCATCAGCACGAGCAGCACGACCGCCGTGACCGCCGCGAGCACATACAGAAGCTCCGCGACCGAAAACGGCAGCGCCGCGCACGCGCGGCCTAAGAATTGCTCGAAGGGCAGCGTGACCGAATAGACCCAGAAATTGACGGCCGCGCGGTTTCCGCGGAAAAGATAGAAAAGCACAAGGACTGCGCCGCAGGCGAAAAGCCAGCGGTGCAGTCCTTTGTTGTCACGGTACAGGGTTTTCATGGGGAGATCAGTCCTTTTTTTCATCCGGAGAGGCGAGCGGCGCGGGGGCGAACATCGCGTCGTCCGTCACGCCCTTTTTCGTGAGGCTGCGGTTCGTGAACCAGTTCACAAGCGAGCTGATGCACGCGAAGATCGGAACGCCGAGGAACATGCCGAGCACCCCGCCGAAGCCGCCGCCGACCACGATGGCCACGATGACCCAGAAGCTCGAAATGCCGGTGGATTTGCCGAGGATCTTCGGCCCCAGAATATTGCCGTCAAACTGCTGCAATGCGATGATGAAGAGAATGAAATAAAGGCACTGCTTTGGGCTGACGAGCAGGATGAGGAATGCGCTCGGAATGGCGCCGAGGAACGGGCCGAAGATCGGAATGATGTTCGTCACGCCCACAAACACCGAAATGATTGGCGTATACGGGAACTTGAAGATCGAGCAGCAGATGAAGCAGAGGATGCCGATGATGAGCGAGTCGAGCAGCTTTCCGCGCACGAAGCCGCTGAAGATACGGTCAGCCTCGGCCACGGCGCGCAGCGTGCGGCGGTACGGCGTTTCGGGCAGAATGGCGTAGAGGATCTTCTTCGACTGCTTGGCAAAGCTCTCCTTGCGCGCGAGCAGATAGACCGAGATCATCATGCCGATGAGAATGTTCTTGAGGAAGATGACGACGCTCCAGATGCCGCCCGTCACGGCGACGATCGCGACCTGCGCCTGCGGGATGACCGTGTCGGTGACCCACTTGACGAGCTTATCGTAGTAGCCGTTGAGTGCGGAGAGCAGCTGGTCGGAGTAGATGTCGTCGGAGAAGATCGTCTGATTCTCCACAAGGCTGTTGACCCAGTTGTAGACGGTTTTATAATAGCTTTCAAAGTTGTCGGCCAGTGTCTTCGTGCTGTCGACCAGCTCGGGGATGAGGATGCTGAACATCAGGTAGATGAGGGCGATGACGCAGATCCACGTGACGAGGATGCTCAGCCCCCGGACGAGCGAGGACTTGACCTTCGGCAGCCCCTTTTGGATATACCGGTCGAAAAAGTCGACGATGGGGGCGAGAAGGTACGCGAACACAAGGCCGTAGATGACCGGCGAGAGCACGCTCATCATCTTGTCGAAAAAGTCCAGCAGCACGCGGGACTGGAAAAACGTGTCGTAAAACATCAGCACCGCGCAGGCCGAGACGATCAGCGTTACGCCGAGGTGAAGATAGGTTTTGTTCTGCTTCATGGGCTCCCCCTTTTTTTGGGCAAAAGGCGTTAAATGACTGCTAAAAAGATACCAAAAACAGCTTACTATTTTTTGCTGGGAATTGCAACCGCTCATTTCGTGTGTTATGATAATCTTTACTCTCTGTTAATGAAGATGAACAGAACTTGACTTTTTTGGCAGAGGGTGATTTTGACCGACAGGGCGCAGGGTGCTTTGCCGGTCTGATGCTGTGAAGAGCAAACGAGGAGGAACCCATGGACGACAAAAAGCTGCTCTTTATCGTCAATCCCCGCGCGGGAAAGACCAAATCCCTCGCGCCGCTGTTTGACGCCGCCGCGATCTACTCTGAGGCGGGCTATCTCGTCTCCGTGCGCAAGACCACGCACCGCGGAGAAGCGACGGAGCTCGCCGAATCGCTCGGGCCGGAATTCGACGTCGTCGTCTGCCACGGCGGCGACGGCACGCTCAACGAAACGGTGAACGGGGTGATGCGCATTCCGCGAGAATACCGCCCGCTCGTGAGCTACCTGCCCGGCGGCAGCACGAACGACTTTGCCGCGAGCCTGAATATCTCGTCGAATCCCGCCGAGGCGGCGGCCTCCGCCATGCGCATGAAGCCGAGATCTCTCGATGTGGGCAAATTCGGCGAGCGGAACTTCGTCTATGTCGCGTCGTTCGGCGCGTTCACGAAAACGACCTACACCGTCCAGCAGGATATCAAGAATATGTTCGGGCACTTTGCGTACCTCCTTGAGGGCGTCAAGAATCTCGACACGCTCTGCCCGTACCGCATGAAGATCACGGCGGACGGCGAGGTCTTCGATGGGGAATATCTCTTCGGTGCGATCAGCAATTCGACGTCGATCGCGGGGCTGATGAAGCTCTCGCCCGACGAGGTGTCGTTCGACGACGGCAAGTTCGAGCTGCTGCTCGTGCCCGTGCCGAGAACGCCGGCTGCGATGCAGGCGCTCATTTTAGCGCTCATCAACAAGGACTACTACGACTCCGAGGGGCTCATCTTCCGCCACGTCAAGCACGTGACGGCGGAGACCGCCGAGGACATTCCCTGGACGCTCGACGGCGAGTACGACCCCGGCGCGCCGCTCGTGGAGATCGGGATCGAGGATAATGGGGTCACGATGCTATTATAACTTCAAAAAAGAGAGGCTGGCCTATGGGCCAGCCTCTCATAAGGGCAACATTTAAAAGAATCGTTTAGAGCAAGGCAAAAGCACAAACGGTGCACCAGATTTGGTGCGCCGCTTGTGCTTTTATTTAGGAGCAGCAACCGATATGTGTATTTCTGAAATTTTGCCCAATATCAGTGCTCATACCGGGTCCAGTCGGTTTTTTTGTTCATGCCGGTCCAGGTCTCATAGTTTCCAGTCTTGTACTTGAACGCGTGGGAATTGGTGGCCTCCTGGACCGCCAGGGAGAACCAGTCGCCGGGGTTGCAGTCCGGCCAGGTGTTCATGCCTGCCGGCAGGTCGGTGTTCTCCTCGGGGATGCGGTTCAGCACCCGGTTGATCATGGTCATAGCCTGGGCATGGGTGATGTAGGCATCCGGGCGGAAGGTGCCGTCGTCGAAGCCCTTGATCCAGCCCAACCCGGCAACTTGCCGGATATACTCCTCAGCCCAGTGTCCGCTGATGTCGGAGAAGGTCTGGGTGGTGCCGCCGGCACCGGTATCAAACCGGGCGCAAATGGCGGCAAACTGAGCCCGCGTGATGGGGGCCTCGGGATCAAAGGTAGTACCGCTATGACCCTGCACGATGCCCAGACCCGTCATGGTGGAGATGGCGGTATTTGCCCAATAGTCATCCGGAACATCGGAATAGGTATTGCTGGTCAGAAGATTGCCGTCACGCACCTCATCTTTCAAAAGCCGGAAGAAAACGGTGGCGGTCTCCGCACGGGAGATCAGTCCATTTGGGTAAACATTGCCATCATTGTGACCGACGATATATTCGTAGGTATGATTGAGAATTTCGGACGGCTCCTGATGCAGTAGCCAGCCCCGGTATTTGTCCTGTTCGGCTTTCATTTTCTCATAAAGGCGAGCGTTGTAATCTGTTTCGTTCATAGCGAACACCTCCTTCAAAATAGAAATAGCCGCCTGATTTCTTTTGAAAACCAAGCGGCTATGTATGTGGTTTATTCTGCTGTTAAAACAAGGCACAGGGTGCAGATCGGCGGGATCAATTCATATCGTTATTATCTTTAATGCCTTCGTTCATTTTCTTAATCTTCCTTTTCCACACAGAATACTGAGTTACCCAAGCAGCGAGGAAGATCGCTACGAATATGCCTACATAAGACAGAATTCCAGCGGTCGAATGGGGCATCCAGTTGGCAAAATAAGAGATAGGGAACATAATCACGCAAGCAATTGCGAAGTAAATCCCGCTTTGCTTTGCAAGACTCCACGAATCGATCTCCCAAATAACCGAAGCCATTGCAAAGCCTGTGCCCATTATTCCGCTCAGACCGGTTTGAATGAGAACCGCATTTAGTTCGCTCCCTATTTTATTCACAAGCTCCGGAGTGACCGGATAGAAGAAGCCATCCCCAATGCAGATTGAGATAATCACCGTAATGACATATCCGATTGCAATGCCAACAGGGAAACCAATTACACCTCGTCCAATCAGTTTTTTCTTCATTTCTGCCACCTCACATTCCTAACAGTTGTTTGATTTTGGCGACGGATCGCCGTGAAACATAAGTAACCGTACCGTTTGAAAGCGTGATGCAAATTGTCCCGACAAAGCTCAAATCAAAGCTCTTGACCTTTCTCAGATTGATAATATCCGAGTTTGATATTCGGACAAAAGTCTTGCTGTCAAGCCGTTGTTCCGCCTCGTATAGCCTCAGGCGGAGCGCATACTCGCCGTGATTTGTCTCGGCAAACACCTTACCTGATTCAGCAAAAACACGGTAGATTTCAGACGGTTCCAGAACCTCGACCACATCCTCCCTGAATCCGGCAATGACCTGCGGTTGCTCGTCTGACAGTCTTTTTATGATTGCATTGACTTCATCGGTCATTTTGTCCGTCATCACGATGATTTTTGGCTCTTTGCATTTTTCGTCTATCTTGATTTCAATTTGCATCGGTTCACCTCCTCGCTACGGTTACAGTATAGGAAAATCAAGAACCGTTTTCTACCGATTCTCGATAGGTGGTTGTTTTAGGAACATAGGTGGTAATTTTTACGGGAATCTCATACCGGTCTGTATGGGCGGCTGATAAGTATCTGCGGTATGGGGATGCTCCCATACCGCAGACGGATCATCCTTCCGGCTCATTTTTGCGCTTTGCGCTTCTCTGAACCGGAATGGAGAGTAGCTCTCTTGTACGCTCTCCAAGCTGCTTTTCAATGGCTGTCAGCCGCTGCTCCGGCAAATTGAGGGACGGATGATGGGTGAACTTGAAGTCCACCATTCGCCGCAGCTGCGCTTTCTGCTTTGCACCCATTACCTCTTTACATACATCCTCATAGGAAATGCGGTAGGGATTGGAACGGGTCTTTGCATATAAGGGTCATCCTTCGTGCCGCTGCGTGTCGCAGCGGCAGCAAAGGCCATGTTCGGGAGCAATTCCACCGCCATGGCGAGGCAGAACAGAAAAAAAGAACAGACTTAGCCTGTCTAAGCCTGTCTAATTGTTATGAAAGAATTTATCACTTTTCAAGTCTGCTTTTGGGCGAAATAGCCTGGATTTGCGGGCTTTTCACTTCTTGTCGGCACATCCTTTAAAAGCGGACACGCAGGATCATTCAAAACCTAAAAACTGGATGCTTTAGGTGCCTGCAAATGGATACGCACGGATTATTTGATATACCAAAGAACGGTACTCAGTGCAATGGATATTACATAAAATTTTCGCGGAACGGGTGATTGACGGGCGCGGTGCTTGACAAGGCGGCGAGGGTTGATATATCCTTTACTGATAATAAAAACAGGGGCGGTGCGCGGTACAGGGCTGCGCTTGGGTTCCTGATGGGTGTAGAAAGGACACGGCAGATGATGAAGATCGGCTTTATCGGCACAGGGAATATGGGCGGCGCGCTGGCGAGCGCGGCGGCCAGAAGCGGCGAGGTGGAGGTGCTGCTCGCCAACCGCACGAAGGCAAAGGCGGAGACGCTCGCAGAGCGCATCGGGGCCGTTGTGAGCAGCAACGAGATCATCGCGCGCGAGGCGGACCACATCTTCCTCGGCGTGAAGCCGCAGATGATCGTGGACGTGCTCAAGGGCATCGCCCCGGCGCTCAAGGAGCGCAAGAGCGCGCCGGTGCTCATCAGTATGGTCACGGGACTGGACATCGCGCGCATTCAGGAGCTTGCGGGCGGGGACTATCCCGTCATCCGCATCATGCCGAACATGCCCGCCGCCGTGGGCGAGGGCGTGATCTTCTATGCGTGCAGCGGCAACTGCGACAAGGCGCAGCAGGAGGCGTTTTTGCGCTACATGGCGCCCGCGGGCAAGCTTTTCCCGCTGGCGGAGGAGCTGCATGCCGCGGGCTCGGCGGTCGCGGGCTGCGGCCCGGCCTTTGCCGCGATCTTCTTAGAGTCGATGGCCGACGGCGGCGTCGCGTGCGGCTTGCCGCGCGCGTCGGCGATCCAGTATGCCGCGCAGATGATGCTCGGCACGGCCAAGATGGTGCTCGAGACAAACCAGCACCCCGGCGTGCTCAAAGACAGCGTCTGCTCGCCCGCCGGTTCGACGATCCAGGGCGTGCGCACGCTCGAAGAGCGCGGCATGCGCGCGGCGGTGTTAGACGCCGTGACCGTGGCCTACGAGAAAAACGTCGAGCTCAAAAAGGCGAGCGACTGAGGCTGCGGCGGAAAGGTATCTTTCCTGCGCGGCAGGCATAGTTTGCTGTGCGGGTATTTCCAGTTTTTTGCAAAAAGTGAGGAATAGATCCTATGGCAGCGATCTCTCAGCAGCTCGCAGATATCACGGTGCTCTCGATCGTGGTGCGCATCCTGCTCTCCACGTTCTGCGCGGGCACGCTCGGCTTTGAGCGCGAGCGACACAATCAGGCGGCGGGCTTTCGGACGTATATCATCGTGAGCGATGCTTCGGCGCTTGTGATGATGACGAATATCTTTGTTGCCGGCCTCGGCGAGACGGACCTTGTGCGCATGTCGGCCTCGGTCATCACGGGGCTGGGCTTTCTCGGCGCGGGCACGATCTTAGTGACGCGCAATCAGGAGGTGCGCGGCCTGACGACCGCGGCGGGCCTGTGGGCGGTCGCCATCATCGGCACGGCGTTCGGCGCGGGTTTTTACGCGGGCGGCATCATCTGCTATGCGTTCATCTTCCTTGCGATGCAAGTGCTGCGGCGCGTGGACCTTCGCATCCGCAAGACGCAGCGCGTCTCCACTGTGTATTTCGAGATGGAGAAAAAGAGCACGGTCGGCCAGATCATCCGCCAGGTAAAGGGCCACGGACACTACATTTGGGACCTGAACCTCTTCAGCGAGACGCAGGAGAAGAGCGGCGGCCCCGTGTGCGGCACGTTCACCCTCTGGGTGAACGGCAAAACGACGCTTGACGAGGAGATCCAGGCGCTTGAAGCGCTCGACGGCGTCAGCTATATGACGCTGATGTGAAAACGGAAAAGCAAAAAACGGCGCGGGAGACCGCGCCGTTTTTCTTTGCCGTGGAAAAGTCGGGGAACGTCTCACGCCGCCTTGCGGCTGCGCGCGAGGCTGACAAAATAGCAGCCTACGACAGTCAGATAGACGAGTACCGAGCCGAGGCCGCGCCCCTCCCGCAGATAAGCGCCCCAGAGCATCAGGACGCAGTATTCCTCCGCCTGCGAATTGATGGCGTAGTCGCCCATGGTGGCTAAGAAAATGAGCGCGGACAAAATCGTGTAGGCGACCGTAAACGGCGCAAGATAGGACCTTTTGCAGTACAGCGTCAGCCAGAGCAGAACGAGCGCGATCGCAGCACAGACGATGCTCTGGAAAAACAGCAGCGCCCCGAGGCGAGAGTCCTTTGCAAGGAGCACAAGGCTGTAAAAGGTGGCGTCCCCGGTCACTTTCCGCAAGAAACCGCTGCCAGTCGTATTCTGATGTACCCAGTCGATCAGGGGCGAGCCGCCCTCGAAACCGAGGAGCGGCAGCTGCGCGCGGAGTGCGAATGCAAAGAAAAGCGGGATCAAAAGCGCGAGGAAGAGTGCGGCGAACAAAAGTCTTTTGCACGACTGTGTGGATATCTGTATGGTGTTATCCTCCCTGTATGAATTTTCCACTCGGCGCTTCGCCGCCCCGGCAGAGAGCGGCGGCGAAGCATCGGCTTTTATCTCATTAGACGTAAAAAAGCGCGCATTTTTCGTCTTTTGGAGAAAAAACTGCAAGTTCGGCGCTTCGACTAAATCCGCACGGGCTGTTCTGTGCAAAGCGGACGACGATTTTTTGCAGAAGATGGGATTTTGCACACGGGCGGCGAAAGCGTGGCGTTTGCGCCGCCTTTATACACCTTGTTAAGAAAAAGCCGCGCAGCGGGGCGGAATCCCGCCCGTTCGTCGATTGACAGGGGAAAGTGCGCGCCGTACAATGAAAATTAACACACAAAGAGAGAAAAAATCATGAAATATGTCAAGGAGTTCGGCATCATCCTCATCGTCTCGCTTGTTGGGGAGCTGCTGAATTATTTTCTGCCTCTGCCCGTTCCGGCGAGCATCTACGGCCTTGTGCTGATGTTTCTCTGCCTGATGCTCGGCGTCATCAAGCTCAGTGACGTGCACGACACGGCCTGCTTTCTCATCGAGATCATGCCTATCATGTTCATTCCGCCCGCCGTGGGGCTGATGGCTTCGTGGGACGTCATTCAGGCGAATCTTGTCGCCTATCTCATCATTGCCGCGGTGACAACGATCGTCGTTATGGCCGTGTCCGGCCTTGTGACGCAGGCGGTACTCAAAAAGGGCAAGAAGGGGGCGGAGAAGAAATGACATTTTTTGAACAGTCCGTCTTTTTCGGCGTCTCTGTCAGTCTTGCTGCCTACGGCATCGGCGTGCTGCTGCAAAAAAAGTTCAAGTTCGCACTCTTCAACCCGCTGCTCATCTCGGTGGTGCTGACCATTGCGGTGCTTTTGACGGCGCACATCAGCTACGACACGTTCTACGAGGGCGCGCAGTATTTGAGTTACCTGCTCACGCCCGCGACCGTGTGCCTCGCCGTGCCGCTTTATGAAAAGCTATCGCTTCTGAAGAGCAACTGGAAGGCCATCTTCGCCGGTATTCTCTCCGGCGTCATCACGACGCTTTGCAGCGTGTTTGTGATGAGCAAGCTCTTTCATCTTACACACGAGGAATACGTGACGCTTCTGCCTAAGTCCATCACGACGGCCATCGGCATGGGCGTTTCCGAAGAGCTCGGCGGCTACGTGACGCTGACGGTCGCCATGATCATCATCACCGGCATTTTCGGCAACGTGATCGCAGTTTCGGTGTGCAGGCTTTTCCGCATCACCGACCCCATCGCCAAGGGCGTGAGCATTGGCTCGGCCGCGCACGCGCTGGGCACGGCCAAGGCGCTCGAGATCGGCGAGGTCGAGGGCGCGATGAGCAGCCTGTCCATCGTCGTGGCGGGCCTTCTTACGGTCGTCGGCGCGTCGATTTTTGCCAACCTTATGTGAAAAAAGGAGCATTCGAAAGAATGCTCCTTTTTTGCGCGGTTCCCCGCGGTGTGTGCAAAATTTGCATTTCTCAAAATGGGGATTCGACATAACGGGCAAAACATTATATAATGTAGGCAGAAAAAACAGAAAAGCAGCCGGTGCGAGCATTCGTGCCGCGACTGCAAAGGATACGCATTAGGAGGCATTGCAATGAACAGAGCAGAACAGGCGGAAAAGACCACAAAGGCGCTGTACGGCGGAGCGTCCGCACTCGGCGTCACCGACCCCGAGTTTGCCGCCATCAAGGAGCGGCTCATCTACGGCGAGGTTTACGCGGAGGAAAAGCTCAGCGCCAGACTGCGCGAGCTGGTCATTTTGGTCGTGGCGACGACGAATCAGACGATGAACGAGGTCAAGCGCCACACCGCCGCGGCGCTCGCGTGCGGCGTGAAGCCTGAGGAGATCAAGGAGGCCGTCTACCACTGCGCGCCGTACATCGGCCTCCCGCGCACGCTCAACGCGCTTTCCTGCATCAACGAGGTCCTTCCGGAAGCGAAACAGTGAGAAATTTCAATAGATAGGAGTGCAGTAGAATGAAAACCTTAGTTGCCTATTTTTCCGCCAGCGGCCAGACCGCGAAGCTTGCCAAGACCCTTGCCGGTGTGACCGGCGGCGACCTCTTCGAGATCGCGCCCGAGACGGCCTACACCGCTGCCGATTTGGACTGGATGGATAAAAAGAGCCGCAGCACCATCGAGATGAAGGACCCCAAGAGCCGCACCGCCATCGCGGGCAAGGTCGCGGATATGGCGCAGTACGACACGGTGTTCGTGGGCTTTCCCATCTGGTGGTATCAGGCCCCGCGCATCATCGAGACGTTCCTCGAAAGCTACGACTTTTCGGGCAAGACCGTCATCCCCTTTGCCACCTCCGGCGGCAGCGGCATGGGCGGCGAGGACATTTTGAGATCCGCTTGCTCGAAGGGGACAAAGTGGCTCCCCGGCAAGCGCCTGAGCAGCCGCGAGAGCATGGCAAGCGTGCAGAAATGGGTCGAGAGCCTGGGACTGTAAACAAAAAAAGCGGCCCAAGTGAACCTTTAAGCCGTCTGCGGAAAAACAAAAAAGCGTGCCAAGTGGCGCGTCACAAGCGTTTTCGCTGTGCGAAAACCTTGGTGCACAAGCAATTCATTTGTTTGTGCGCTGTTAAATGTCCTACGGATACCAAAAAGAAGAGCACCGCTTTGCGGTGCTCTTCTTTTTGGTGGACCTGAAGGGATTCGAACCCACGACCTTACGGATGCGAACCGTACGCTCTCCCAAACGGTTCACTTATATGCCCCCCAAACCACCCGAAAATCGACACTCATACACAGAATTTTGTCGCAAAAAATTAGAAAATGTATATGGCCTCGTTTCATTCTTAGGCTGAAAATGTCTACAAATAGGTCAAAGAAACTTTCTTGCATTATAACTCGCATATTGTTGGGATGTCAACACAACGGCAACAATACGGTTCGCATCCCCTTGAGGGAATGTTGAAAATTGAAGATTTCGGACGATATGTTCGCATCCAAAGCACTCTCGTTGGAGGGTGCTTTTTTTATTTTAGGAGGTGGAAAAGTGAACGGCTCAACTGTATTTGACTACTACTACGGAGACGAAAGCAGTCAATTTTCTTTTTACCGCATACCCCGCCAGCTTATCACCGGGCAGCAATTCAAGAAGGTCTCCACGGATGCAAAGCTGCTGTATGGCCTCCTGCTTGACCGGATGGGCTTGTCTGCACGGAATAGCTGGTATGATGACGCCGGGCGTGTCTACATATTTTACACGCTGGACGAAATTCAGGAGGACTTGAACTGCGGCCATGAAAAGGCCGTCAAGCTGCTGTCTGAGTTAGATACAGACAAGGGCTGCGGACTGATCGAACGCATGAAGCAGGGGCAGGGCAAGCCGACCAAAATCTATGTCAAGCGCTTTACCACCCGCCAAGTGACCGCTGAAACCATTGTGCCGCAGGAGGTTCCCAGACTGCCGAAAATCGGAAGTCAAGAAGTCGGAAAATCAGAAGTCAAGAGTTCCGAAAAGCCGAAGTCAAGACTTCCGATTATCAGAAGTGCAGACTTCGGAAAATCGGACGGTAATTATACTGAATCCAATCAAACTGATTTTAGCTATAAAAATCAATCTATCCATCCATCGCCTTCCTCCGAGCAGCCGGGATGGATGGATAGAAGCGAGTATCTGAGAGAGATCAAAGAGAATATCGAGTACCCGTTTCTTTGTCAACAGTTCAACCGAGACGATGTGGATGAAGTGGTCGGGCTGATGGCAGATGTGATGTGTTCCACCCAGCAAACGATTCGGATCGGCGGTGAGAATATCCCGCTGCCACAGGTGCAAGCCCGCTTCTACCGACTGGACTACTCGCTGATGGTCTATGTGTTTGAGTGTCTGCGCCGCAATACCACACAAGTCCGTAATATCCGCGCATACCTGCTCACCACGCTGTTCAACGCCCCGCTGACCATGAATAACCACTATCAGGCCGAAGTCCAACATGACTTCGGCCCTTAATTTTGGTTGAAAATGTGGCTCAAATTGAGACACATTTTTCGACATAAAACTTGAATATGGAGGTAAATCAATGTCCAACGAAAAGAAAAACCCGCTGATTGGTGCGTTTCGGGCACCGCCCGTAGGAATGCCACCTTCCATCACACAGCCCACGAAGCAGCCGGAGACACCCAAGGATGTCAAAGTACCTGCGGCTTCGCCTACTGCCCCTGTCTCCACCAAGTCGGAGGAGAGCAAGAAACCCGCTGAACCCGCCAAGGACGATAAGGCGGTCAAGGACGGCAATCCCGCCGTAGCTGCGCCTGCTCCCACCAAGCCGGAGGAGAGCAAGAAAACCGTTGAGCCTGCCAAGGACGATAAGGCGGTCAAGGACAACAAAGTTGCCATAGCTGCGCCCGCACACACCAAGCCGGAGGATGGCAAGAAACTCGCCGAGCCTGTCAAGGATGATAAGGCGGCCAAAGACGGTAAGCCTGCCGCAACTGCGCCCGCACCCACCAAGCCGGAGGAGAGCAAGAAACCCGCTGAACCCGCCAAGGACGATAAGGCGGCCAAAGACGGCAAGCCTGCTGCGGCTGCGCCCGCACTCACCAAGCCGGAGGATGGCAAGAAACCCACTGAACCCGCCAAGGACGATAAGACCGTCAAGGACAGCAAGCCTGCCGCAGCCGCACCTGCTCCCACCAAACCGGAAGAGGGCAAGAAAACTATCGAGCCTGCCAAGGTGGATGAGGTCAAAAAGCCGGTGGGACAGGAAACGCCCACTGCATCGGCTACCCGCACTGCGGACGGCCCGAAAGGTTCTGCTGTGACTAAAGTATTTGAGGATCGTCTGGACGCGCCTACTGAAGCTGACCTTTTTAAGCTGCCTACCCCCGGTGAGGGCGAGATTTACAGCATGGCAGTCCATCCGGCCTATCTGAAAGACTTTCTGGATCACCCGTTCACGGTAAACCGCGAGACGCAGGATTATAAAGACCTGTTTGAGTCCATCAAGAATTACGGCATCCGTGAACCGGTCCTCTGCCGTCCCGGACGCAACGGTGGACTGGAGATCATCTCCGGCCACCGCCGACATGACATTGGCGCACAGCTGAACTACCCCATTCCCGTTCTCATCGAGCGTGTGGACGAGGATGACGCGCAGATCCAGTGCGTAGACGGCAACCTCCACCGCAAGGATATTCCGCTTTCGGAACTGGCCCGTGCCGCGCAGATGAAGATGGACGCTTTGAAGCGCAAGGCAGGACGGCGCTCCAAGGCGGACATTCTGGCTGGAAAAGAGCCGATGAAGCGGAGCGATGAACAGGTCGGTGAAGATCTGGGTATGAGCCGTGCCAGCGTACAGCGATTGATGCGCGTCAATCAGCTGGAGGAGCCGCTGAAAAAGATGGTGGACAAGAAGGAATTGCCGCTGGACACCGCCGAGCAGATTTCTCACATGAAGCCCGCCGAACAGAAAACGCTGGCTGACGCCATCGAAAAAGAGGGCGGCAAAGTCCCCTCCAAGACGGAAGCGGTCAAGTTGAAGGAGGAAAGCCGTGCCGGTACGCTCACTGCACAGAAAATTGAGAACTCCGTTGCGCCCACCAAGCGGGAAATCGACCCGCCGTTGAAGGTAACTTTTCAAGATGACGAGTTGCGCCCCTACTTCCCGGACAAGGGAACCACCGTCGCTACGGTCAAGCGCACGATGTTCGAGGCGATGGATCTTCGCAAAAAGGCGCTGGAACGCCAGAAAATGAAGATGCAGACCGAGAAGGAACCTAAGAAGAAATCTGAGCCGGAGAGGTGACGGAGCATGACGGTTGTAATTGTTAAACCGGGGTATGCTCCGTATGAGGCGGAGATCAACGGCTTAGATGAAATGCAGGAGGTCGTAGGCGGAATGATTCAGGCCATCTACCCCTTTGAGGATAGGGCCGCAGTTGTCTGCAATGATGAGGGTATTCTTTTGGGGATGCCGTACAACCGAAGCGTTCCCGGCGGATATGGCGGTGTATTTGGCCCGTTCTTTGTGTGCGGCTTAGGTGAGGAAGATTTTTGCTCTTTGACCGCAGCGCAGATCAAAGCCTACAAGAAGGAATTTCACTGTGCTGAAATCCTGATTGGAGCAACAGGCAATACTCCCATCACGATGAAAATTCAGCCCAAAGCGGTAGGCAACTCCGGCCAAGAGAAAGGCCGGAATGACCCTCCGGGCCGGGAGTGAGCTGTCATGCAGGAATATACTTCCCCAAGCGAACGGCTGAAGGCGCTGACAGATCAATTGGAGCAGGGCGTGTCAGATATTTTTCAAAGCGGTCAATACGCAGCTTATCTTACTGCCATGTCGAAATTCCACCATTATAGCTTTGGCAATACCATGCTGATTTTCATGCAATGCCCAAATGCCACCCATGTTGCGGGTTATCACGATTGGAGAAGGAACTTTGGCCGACAGGTCAAGCGGGGCGAGCGTGGCATCACCATACTCGCCCCCTGCCCTTACCGCAGACGGGAGGAAGTGGAGGAAACGGCCCCAGACGGCTCCACAGCCACGACCATCCAACTGGTGCAGCGCGTAGGTTTTCGGACAGTCACCGTGTTCGATGTGAGCCAGACCGAGGGAAAGCCGCTGTCGGAGCTTGTCCATAAGCTGACCGGAGATGTGGCGGACTACGAGCGTATGACCGAGGCAATTTGTGCTCTCTCCCCCTATCCTATCAACATCGAAGCCTTTCCCGGCGCTGCCTATGGCTGCTGCAATTTCGTAGAGCAGCGCATTTTGGTGCAGCCGGATATGAGCCAGGTGCAGACCATCAAGACCATGATCCATGAGGTTAGCCACGCAAAACTCCATGCGCCGAAAGAGGGTGCTGCTCCAGAAGAAAACCGGAGTGAGCAGCGTTCCTCCCGCGAGGTGGAGGCCGAGAGTGTAGCCTATGTGGTCTGCCAGCATTTCGGCATCGACACTTCCGACTATTCATTTGGGTATGTAGCCGGTTGGAGCCGAGGAAAAGACTTGTCCCAACTGAAAACATCGTTGGAGCGGATACGGGACACCGCTGCGGAATTGATCGACAGCATCGACCCGCCCAAAGAGCTGTCACAGCCAGTACAGGAAAAACCAGCACAGAAACGGAGGAATGCCCGTGGGAAAAGAAATCAGCCTGATCGCCTTTCTCGATGAGGTCGTGTCCCGGAACACGCAGCACTATAAGAGCGATTTTGAACTGGACGCGCAAAAGTTGAGGGATGCGCTGGACAGCCCCAATCAGGATGAGCGCGTTTTCTACTTCATGTCCCGTCCAAACGGAACATGGTGTGTGCTGGAACGGGACGCTTTTCTTCGGGAGAGCGATGGCTACAAGATATGGACACATTATGCAAATATGCCTGCTGGTATCGAAGCCTACCGCATTGTCATTACCGGGCAGTGCGGAACAGCTCCTATGGGCTATGTGGTGAAGCTGAACTACCGGGAGCAGGTGCAGCGTGTCATCAAAGCCGCCCTCCCCATTGAGAATGTGGAATTGTCCTTCTATTCCGGTGAGAAAGTCAGGATACCGCTGGAGCAATACCGCAGACATCGAGAAGAAATCTTCTTTGAGTACGGCGCGATCCAGAATTTCCGCAACTGCCCGCAAAGTGAAGCGGAGTTGTACCGTATCATCTCGATGGAACACCGTTTGCAAAAAGGCTGGCGGCCCAAAGTAAAAAAGAGGCCGGAGACTCCGGCCAGATAGGAGGGATACCACCCATGTCTGAGAAAGATAGCCGGGATAGCTTTTACTTTTTGAATGCTTATCAGGATGGCATAACGCCGGGGCAGAAAATCACAATCCAGCACAATGTCTCCTACAATGACTGGCGTGCTGCTCCGCACCTTGCCCCGCTGGTAAAGCTGACGGATGCGGAGATCAATCAGCGGAAAGAGGCCAGTATCACGCTGGAAAAGGAACTCTATGCCAAGCTGAAGCAAATCGCGTCAGAATGGGATGAGCAGGCAGCACATACGATGCTGCTGGAGCGCGCGCTGGAATATGTGCATACCCCGGAGGTAGAGCATACCGCCAATGAGTGGAAAGAGCGCGAGAACGGCGTGTGGGAGATCAGCAACCGCACCTACAAAATGCGTTATAAAATCTCCTACGCAGATGCCACCGACATTTATCTCGTCAGCTGGGGGATCATCTATAACGCACCCAAGCAGCCAAACTCCAAGTACGCAAATTACTGGGGCGACAGCATCTATGTTGCAAGACAGGATAAGAAAAAATATCCAAGCATGGAAGCGGCACAGAATTATATCCAAGGCCGGTTTGACCTGTATTCGCACCTGTTCCGGGAATTGTCTCCCCCTATCCCCAACGAGTGCAAACGGATGTTCAGCATCAATGGCTGCCTGGCTCCCGGCTATACGCTGGCGCCGCCGGACAAGGAAGAACCCGACAAGCAGGCGGTGGACGATCTGCTGGCCTGTCTGGATGACAGCGATACCGCTGCACCGTCTGAAATACAGAAATCCCCGGACAAGCCTGTTGAAAAAAACTCCAACGGAAAAAGTAAAGGCACTGTCAAAAAGAAGCATACCCCCACACGGTAGGGCAGCGGCGCTCTGCGTCGCTGTCCCAGCCAGCATGGAATTTTGACATCAAAATTCCGCCGGTTAGGGGCGCACCCCTAAAACCCCGCGCTATGAAAGTCGAAATGCGTCTCGAATTGAGACGCATTATTTTTTGAGAAACGGAGTGATGCCGATGCAGCCGAACTACTCGCCGTGGGGCGAGATACAAGCCCTTGACACGATCTATCCCGGCATCCATCTTATCACAGCTCCCGGACACGGCGGTATCGCCGTGGAATGGCCCACCTATCTTGAACTGTCATCTGCTGCGCGCAAATGCGGATTCCGTGATGGAGGGTGTCTGTGGTTTGAAGAAGATTGCTGTGAACAGGTGGTGCTTCGGGAACTCATTGACCGCGGAATGTGGACGCCTCCCAGCAGGATCACAGACCCCGCAAAATTTGAACAGGAAATTGACCGCGTTATTCGGATGTACCACCCGGACTACTGGGCGGAACGGGAAGCAGGCCATACCGTTCCCCAGTCCACAAAAGCGGCCAAGAGAAGAAAAACGGAGCCTGCCCGCTGAGAGGAGGAGCAAATGAAGCCGTATAAGACGATGACTCTGCGGCTCAATGCCACCGAGTACGCCCATCTGTGCCGACAGGCGGAAGTGACCGGCTTGAAGAAGGAGCCGCTGGTGCGGCAGCTCATCATGGGCGTAAATCTTCGCCCCCGTCCGCCCGACGCCTATGCAGACCTGCTCCGTGCTTTGTCTGCCATCGGCAACAACATCAATCAGCTGGCCCATCAAGCCAACGCACGGGGCGCGGCCACCGGCGATGAGATCACAGAGGCTCTGCTGTTGGTGCAGCAGACGGCACGGCTTGTTCGGGAGCGGCTCTGAATGGCCTATACAAAACTCATCGTCATTCATAGTCGGCTGGACAGGTGTTTGGACTATACGCAGGATGAAGAAAAGACCTCTTTGGAAACGGTGCTGGACTACGCCATGAATCGGGACAAGACGGAACAGGACTGCTTTGAAACCGCCCTGAATTGCAGCCAGGAAACAGCCTATTCGGACATGATGGATACCAAGCGTCGCTGGGGAAAGGTCAGTCGCAAGCGCAAAGGGTATCATGTGATTCAGTCCTTTGCCCCCGGAGAGGTCACGCCGGAGCAGGCGCACGCCATCGGCGTAGAACTTGCACAGCGGCTTCTGGCAGACCGATATGAGGTAGTCGTTTCCACCCATCTGAACAAGGCGCATCTGCACTCTCATATCGTGTTCAACAGCGTGTCCTTTGTGGACGGCGCGATGTACCGTGACCGTATCAAAGACCTGCTGGGCGGTGCCGGGGAAGGCATCCGCGGAACATCGGACGCGATCTGCCTGGAGTATGGCCTGTCCATCATCGAACCCGGTGAGCCGAGCGTCAGCCGCGCCGAGTGGGAGGCGCAGCAAAGCGGAAAACCCAGCTTTCGCAGTACCGTCCGTGTGGACATCGACACCGCAATCGCCGGCGCCTACACCATGCGTTCGTTCTGGAGCGAACTGGCGCGGATGGGCTATCAGGTCAAGCGGTATCCCCAAGTGACCCATGCGGCAGTCAAGCCGCCGGGCGGTCAGCGATTTTTGCGACTGGACAAGCTGGGAGACGGTTACAGCGAGGCGGAGATACTGACGCGGCTGACCGCCGGACGAATTGGGGCTGCACCGCCCATCAGCGACCATACGCCGATCTTGCCGCAGCGGTATGTTTCCCGTGGGCGGCGATACCGGGTTCGCGGCAAACTGCCGCAGGCTGGCCGACCCAAGGGTTTCCGTCTGCTCTATCTAAAATATTTGTATCTGCTGAGAACGCCATCCCGCCGTAAGGCAGCTATTGTTGTACCACGGGAAGAGGTCATTCGGTTTGACCGCTATCAGGAGCAATTCTATTACCTGTGGGAAAACCGCATCGACAGCGTAGCGCAGCTGACGATGCAGCATGACGCGCTGCAAGCGGAGATCGACGCGCAGACTGACCACCGAGCCGACCTGTATCGCCTGCATCGCAGAGCGCCGGAGGATACAGCCTGTGCTGAGGAGATCAGCCAGATCACGGCAAGGCTCCGGGTGCTGCGCCGGGAGTTGAAGCTGTGTGTCCGTATCGAGGGAGATATTCCCACCGTGCAGGCACAAATCAAATTGCAGGAGGAAAGGAGCCGCCATGAAAAAGCTGATAAAAGCAAACCTGAGCCGCGTGCTGGAACTGACCGCGGATCACCAACCCGTTGACCGAGCTGCATTGGCCGCAGCGACAAAAAGCCTGTCACAAAGCCGATCCAACGACTACCTGTTTCTGGTGCGTAAAGACCGTTTCCATTTGATGGATCTGTCTGAGGTCTATGCAGACGGCAGCGACAGCAATTCTTTTCTCGCTACGCTGGAAACACAGACCTGCTGGCCGGTGTTGGCGATGCTGCTCCATGTGGAGTGCGTAGAACACGGCGTTCACCGCGGCAGTGTGATTCTGGCGGATCACTCCGATTTAGTTCGGGATGTGGCCTTTGCCGCGGCGCTTCCCGATGCCCAGCGTGAAGCACATATCCGCGAAATGGTACGCCGCTGTGTGCGCTATGCGTCGCAGTGTACCATGATGGAACTGATAACTTATCTGAAAACCGGGAGGTGCGATTAAATGGACACAAGCGGAGAAGCGGCTGATCTGGTGGTCAAGGAGAGCATCCAACTGACCGAGGCCAGTATCAAGCTGCTGGCGGCAGGGAGTAAAAATCTTGCCGCCTTTTTATATGCCCTTGCCAAAGATAATAAAAAGCTGGTCGGCAAAACCAGCATGAACCGTCTGCTGCGAGAGGGCAAGGAACTGAAAAGTTTTTGCATCAAGGAAGAAGATTTTGCGGAGTTCCGCAAGTATGCCCGGCCTAATGTCCTCTTTGCGGCCGTCCAGGACACCAAGGCGAATGACGGGCTGGTGGCGCTTGTCACCAATACGGACTTCGTGCCGCAGGTCAACCTGTTCATGCAGCGCCGGGGTTATCCCGCCCCGACAGAGGAGCAGGAGGAGCCTGCGGCAAAAAAAGACGCACCCCGCACTCAACAAAGGAACTCCTCACCAGAGCGCGGGAATGGCTCGACAGCATCGAGGACGAGCCAGACGATGAGGACTACTGACACGGCGGAGAAGATCAGCGATATTCCCACCGTAAAAGGCCGGTTGGCGGTCTTGCAGAAAACCGCAGAGGGGATGCGGGAGGGGCGGCCTGCTCCGCAACGCTCTCATTCGTCCCCGCAGAAATCAAGATAAATGGAGGAATTACCATGGCAAATCTGGAACAGATCGTAAGCAGGAAAACGGAGAACGACACCAAATGGAAGGAACAGCAGCAGGCAGAACGGGATAATACCACTGCCATGCAGGACGCCGGGGTGATGGAGATTACCACCAGTCCCGATGCCTATGCGCGGTATCTGGAGATGCAGGGAGACAACCCCGCATACAGCGCCGGAAATATCGCGCTGGTCATGTTCAGCGACCCGGAGGCCACCGTGTTCGGCACCCGTGACCGCTGGAAAACGCTGAATCGCTCCGTCATGGACAGTGAGAAAAACAATGGCGTCAAAATCTTTGCCCGCTCTCCCATGGGGCGCGGCTATACGCTGGCTGATGCCTATGACATTCGCCAGACGCAGGGCCGTGAGCTTTCCCGCATCTCTCTGAAAAATGACAGCAAAGAGATGGAAACGGCGCTGACCACCGTTCTGAACTACGCTGTCGTGCCAGTGGTCATTGATAAGGAGCTGCCATCGCCTGCTTTCTACGATGAAACCAATCTGGAACTGGCGATCAACCCGGATTACCCCGACAACGAAGCCTTTGCCGCAATCGCCGCCGAGGTCGCGCACAGCCGCTTTCATGCCAAAGGTGCGAACAGAAGTTATGACCGCGGCGAGTGCGATCTGGACGCACAGAGTATTTCCTACATTCTGTGCCGCAGATATGGGATCGAACGCCCCATGCCGGATATGACGAATCTGGCCGGACTATATGAAGGCTGGGAGCCGCAGGAACGGCGACAGGCGCTGGACACCATTCAGGACACCAGCAAACAGTTTGGCCGTTCCATCGAAAAAAATCTGGAGATGGGAAAACAGCGCAGCCGCGCCCCGGTGCATCGTCCGACCCGATAAAGTCCAGTGGTGGTGGGGGTGTTTCCCCTTCGGGGAGTATGAGCCGCCGCGCACCCCTGTCAAGGCCGCACGATTGCTGGCGCAATCGTGCGCGAGTCGGCCAGTGCGCCCACTGGCCGAGCCTTGACCGTGCTGCTCGTCAGCTCATTGGGTAATCAAGGGGAGAACACCCCAAAAGCCGCTGTCAGCGGCTTTTGCCATATTGGGAGCGCGGTGCGTCCAACCGAGCGCCTGCGAACCCGCTGCCCGCCCCGCCGTGAGCCGTCGGCGGGGCGCTTTTGAAATGCGGCTCAAATTGAGACACATTTCTACATGATACGAATATGGAGGAACTGTTATGAAACGCACACTATCCCTGTGTTGCGCCGCACTGCTGTCCTGCCTGATGACCTGTCCGGCACTGGCGGCAGACGCATTGCTCCTGACGCCCAGCCTCTATCCCACAGAGGTCAAGGAATATGCCAACGGAGAAGAAATGCGGCTGGAGCGCACCTATCTGCTGTCCTCTGCGGATGATCCGGCCAACATCCCCGTTGGCGATTTTGACCGGGAGGGCTGGCATTATACGCTGCTGGATGTGACCCGGCAGGAAACCGTCAAAAGCGACGCAAAGGACTATGCCGAAACCTACACGCTGGACACGGACACAAAGGACATGGAGAAGATCATGCCCCAACTGGCAGCAGAGCGCACTGTCACCACGGAGGACGGCTACACCGGGACGCTGATGCTGGACACTGCCAGCATCAAGGTCGAGGCCGCAGGCTACAACACTTCCACCCGAACAGTCACAGCCGCAAGGACTTATCCAAATTTGTCCGACGCCGATGTGTCGTTTGTGCCTAAACGCATCACGGATAATGGCCGCACCTTGGAGCTGTCCGATGTGCAATGGCAGGAATCCGAAGGCTTTTACCACGCCTCTGCCACCTATACGGGAAAGGCGTCCAGCAAATATGCTACCGGATATATCGTCACTGCGGACTATTCCGGCGAGGTAGTTCGTACCACTGCTGATGATACGGTCTACACCGCTGTTTTCAGCGGGACGCCGATCCAAACAAAAACAGAGACGCCCGATTGGAGATGGCTGCTGATCCTGCCCGTCGGTGCCGGTGCAGCTGGTCTTGGTGTACTGGGAAACAAGTGGCTGAAAAAGCGCAGAAACGAAAAGAAGTGGGAGGACTACACAAAATGAAATGGAAAACACTGTGCTTGTCTGCGGCGCTGACTGCCGCACTGACCGCAGTACCCGCCTACGCGCTGGACTACACGGTGGATGCCCCGGAGGATCACTTCTTCGGCAGGCCGACCAGCGTAGAGACGGCCACGGAATATGCCGCTTCCAATGTGGATCGCAGTAAGAATACGGCGCTGATCCCGCCCGCTTTTGGCAGCCCCACCAGTTACCTGCCGAATACGGGTGAGCCGCTGACACCAAACCTGATGCCAGGCGCGCTGAGTGGCGGCCTGCTCAATTCTGCCGGAGGGACTGGTACGGTGTCTTACCCTAAAGTGGACAGCGACAGCTGGAGCGGAACGGCCTACACGCCAGTCACCTCTGACCTCTATTACAGCGGCGGTGATCTCGGCACGCTGAAGATCCCGGCCATTGGCCTAACAGTCAAGGTCTATGAAGGGACGGACAGTGCCGCACTCCGCAAGGGTGCGGGCCATTTTGCCGAGACGAGCATCTGGAACGGAAATGTCTGTATTGCCGGACATAACAGAGGCGTGAACAACCACTTTGGGAAGATACATACCCTCAGCATGGGCGATACCATCACCTACGCAACAAAGCTGGGAACGAGAACTTACACCGTCACCAGCGTTTCCAAGGTGTCGGAAATGGATACCGGCGGCACGGCGGCCAGCTGTGATAACCGGTTGACCCTGTATACCTGCGTCAGAGATCAATCCGCTTATCGCTGGATGGTCTGTGCCGTAGAACGGTAAAACTACTATAAAGCGGCTGCTGAAATGTGGCTCAATTTGAGACACATTTCGACAGCCGTTTTCTCTTGCGATTTTCACAAGTCATTCACCTAATTTTTCAGCGGAAGGAGGTCATGCGAAAATCGCATAGTGCTTCCTTCTGCCCATTTTTAAGGAGGCACTATGAAAAAACGATTGATCTCCATGCTGCTGTTGGTGGTCATGGTGCTGGGGATGCTCCCGGCCACCGCTCTTGCCGCCAGCAGCGAGGAGGAAGCCCTTGGTGAAGTCAATATCTACAACGGTGAGCAGAAACTCTCGTACCTCTCCATCAACGGACGCATCCGGGAACTGATCTACACCTATTTCAATTATGTGGGTGCCAACGGAAAAACGAAGGAGATCCCTGCCTACTGCGTCAACCCCAACACCAAGGGCGTCCCGCAGACGGTGGCTCCCGGCCAGAGCATCAAATACATGGCCAAGGAAAAAGGCAGCGACCCGAAGGTCATGGGCATCATCGCCAACGGGTATCCCACTCGCGGCCTTTCGGAGCTGAAGCTGGAAAACAAATATCACGCCTACTATGCGACCAAAATGGCGCTGTGGTGCTATCTGCTGCCCAACTGGAACATCAACAATCTGAAGGTCAACCCCAACCTGACCGGCACGGAATTGCAGCGGGCGCAGGCTATCCTTGCCGCTGCCAAGGACATCTATGTGCGCGGCACAGCTTGGAGCAAGATGTACTCGCCCCGCGTCACTGCCACGGCTGACCGTGATACCGCTTATGCTGTTACCGTCAATGGCCAGCAATACAAACAGCAGGTATTCACCGTCCACTCCGACACATGGGTATGCAACTATGCCATCCGCGTCAGCTTCTCTGACCCCGGCTCCGTTCCCGATGGAACGCGCATCGTGGATATGGACAATAAGGACATTGCCACCATCACCACCTCCGGCACTGGGGACGGCTACGGCGGCAAATTCAAGGTGCTGTACCCCGCCTCTGCGGTGGCAGGCAAGACCGGCAGCGTCCAGCTTTCCTTTACCACCGATGTTTACAAATACGCTGTGTTCTATGCCACCTGCGCGGAGGTCAGCAAATACGGCCAGCTTCAGAACTATATGTGCGACACCGTCCCCACTACCACAATGAGACTGTCCACATACAGTAATTACAGCGACGGTGAGAAACCCGAAGAACCCGACACCGGCCTGAAAATTATCAAGCTGGAAAAAGGCACAGACACGCCGCTGAGCGGAGCCGTCTTTGAGGTGGTCGATCCCGACGGAGCCACTGTCGGCACCTTCGCTACCGGCTCGGACGGCACCGTGACCATCCCTCTGACGCTGGCGGGCAACTACACCGTGTATGAGCGCGTGGCCCCACTGAACCATCTTATCAGCGATACTCCCGCGCAGAACATCAAGGTGGAGTATGGCAAGGTGGCGGAGCTGACCTGCTGGAACGAGCCTTATGGCACGCTCCGTATCGAAAAGCTGTCCAACACCGGCGCACACCTGCCCGGTGCCATGGTGCAGATCAAGCACATTGAGAGCGGCGTGACCTACACCGCCGAAACCAATTTTGCGGGCTATGCCATTTTCGATAACATCAAACCCGGTGCTTATGAGATCAAGGAGATCACCGCGCCCTCCGGCTGGCTGAAGGATGATGCCACCTATACGGCTTCCGTGGCCACCGGCGAAACCACGACCTTTTCTCTCGTGAACAAGGAGCTGCCCGGTCTGCGGATCATCAAGTATGACCGCAAGAACATGGTGGCGATGGCCAATGTCACCTTTGAAATTTTCCGAGACAGCGTTTCTCTCGGTAAATTCCGCACGGACGAATTTGGTGAAATCCTCCTGACCGACGCTGCCCCCGGCACCTACCGTGCTGTGGAGGTGGATACTGGCAGTGACGGCCACATCCTCGACACCACGCCGCAGGAGGTGGAGCTGTTTGCCGGCGACAGCATCAAGGAACTGCTGTTCTTCAATGATGTGAAGCCCGGACTGAGATTGGTGAAGGTGGACAGCACCGATCCCAGCAAGGTCATTCCCAACGCAGTTTTTGAAATTAAGTCCGTGGCTGGTGATTACGGTCCCAAGGAATTTATCACCGACCAGAACGGCGAAATTGACCTTTCCAAGCTGCCCACCGGCGCGTATGTGGTCACGGAAAAAGCCTGTGAGGGCTATATCATCGACCAGGCCCAGCGCATCATTCACTTGGACGCCAACGAGGACGCGCAGTTCGTTTTCACCAATACCATCAAGCCCTCTCTGCAAATTATCAAGACCAGTTCGGACGGCTCCCGCCTGAAAAATGTGTCTTTCCGTATTGCCAAAATTGCGGACGGAACGCATTATCTTGACCGCACCACCAACGAGCAGGGCGAAATCCTGATTGCCGACTTGGAACCCGGTGTTTACTCCGTCAAGGAAACCGCCACGGATTCCTCACACATCCTCGACCTGCGGGAGTATCACATGGAGCTGTTCGCAGGCCGAACCAGCACCCTGACCATCGAGAATCAGAAACGCCCCAACCTGACCGTCTACAAGCACGATGCCGACACTGGTGAGCCGATTGCCAACACCGTGTTTGAAGTCCGGGCGGCAGACGGCCACAGCGTCGATCAGATCAAGACGGACAGCGAGGGCAAGGCGGAGCTGAGGAACCTGCTCCCCGGCGTGTACGAAATCTCGGAAAAATCCGTGCCGTCCCCCTATCTGCTGGATGCGCCCTCTCAGCTTGCCACCCTCTACCCTAATCGTGACCACACCGTTTACTTTGAGAATCACCAGAAGCCCAGCCTGACGGTGAAAAAGGTGGACAGCGTGACGGGAGATCCCTTGCAGGGGGCAAAATTCCAAGTAATCTACGCCAGCAACAATACCGGCAGCGGCGAGATCAACGACCTTGGCACTTTCTATACTGATGAAAACGGCCAGTTCCAGTTGACCGGTTTGCGGGACGGCTGGTACAAGGTAACGGAGCAGGAGCCGCCCACGGGGTACGCCATCAAGGAGACCACGCAGGAGGTCTATATCCAGTCCGGCACTTCCAAAGTGCTGACCTTTGAGAATATCCCTCTGTCTGCACTCATTGTCTGGAAGTACGATTCCGTCACTGGCGAAGCGGTGAGCAACGCCGTGTTCCAAGTGAAGTATCTCACCGGCACCTCCGGCACGGGCGGTACGGTCATCGGCACCTACAAGACTTCTGCCAACGGCAGCTTCACCGTTACCGGCCTGAAGGAAGGTACTTACATTGTAGAGGAACTTGCCAGTGACAGCGGCCATGTGATCGACACCGCGCCCCAGACCGCCTATATCAGCGGCAAGCAGCAGGATGTGGTGCAGCTCTACTTCGGCAACAGTCCCAAGGGCGGCCTGCTGGTAAAGAAGATCGACAGTGTGACCCATAAGCCCCTTTCCGATGTGGAGTTCATGGTGACGACCGCAGACGGAACGGTGGTGGGTGACGCCAACGGCAAGTTCGTGACAGACAGCGCGGGCAGCTTCACGGTCAGCGGCATCAACCCCGGCACAACGCTGGTAGTGAAAGAAACCCGTGCCAAGGCAGGCTATGTGCTGGATGACACGCCGCAGACGGCCACCATCAAGGCGGGTCAGACGGTGACGCTGGAGTTCCGCAACGCGCCACAGGGAAATCTCATCATCAATAAGCTGGATTCCGTGACAAAGAAACCGCTGGAGGGTGTTCGTTTCAAGATCACCTATGCCGACGGCAGCTTTGTGGACAATGGTGTGCTATCCAGCAAAGGCATCTATTTTACTGACCGCAGCGGGCAGATCATCCTCAGCGGCATTACCGGCACGGTCATCGTAACCGAGGAGGAAACGATCAAGGGATACCGCATCGACGATGCGTTCCGAAGCCAGACCATCGAAGTCCGCACAAATGACACCCAGCAGCTATGGTTTTATAACACGCCCGTTTCCGGCATCCTGATCCATAAAATTTCCAGCGTAGACGGAAAGGAAATCCCCGGTGTGACCTTCCTGCTCTATGACAGCACCAATACACCGGTTGCACAGGCCACCAGCGATGACCACGGCTACGCTTGGTTTGAGGACTTGCCCGCTGGACGCTACTTCCTGCGCGAGATGGAAAACGAGGGCTATGTGCGGGATACGCAGAAAAAGACCGTCTATGTGAAGCCCGGCGAGACTACTGAGGTCGAATGGGAGAATACCCCCATCACCGGACAGATCCAAATCACAAAGCGTTCTGCGGACTACAACTCCACCAATGGCCTGCCTGCCGGGACACTGCTGGAGGGCGCGGTGTTCGAGATCACCGATAAGGCCGGGAATGTAGTCGATACCATTCGTTCCAACAGCCGCGGACTGGCCATCTCCAAGCAGCTGCCGCTGTCCCGCTATTTCGTCCGCGAGGTGAAAGCGCCGGAGCATTACGGCATCAGTGAAAAGGAACTGACGGTGTATCTGGAATATGAGGGCCAGATCGCCCGCCTTGAAGTGGAGGACAAGAGCCTGTCCACCGGCGTGTCCATCACCAAGACCGGCCCCAAGGAGATCATGGCAAATCAGCCGGTACGCTTTGCGTTCTCGCAGATCGCCAATACCTCCAATGTCAGCCTGAGCAATTTCTATTGGCGCGATACCCTCCCCGCGCAGGTGCGGCTGGAGAAGGTCGTGACCGGCACTTACAACTTCCCCGGCACTTATAAAATCGTCTATCGCGTCAACGGCGGCGATTATCGCACTCTGGCCGATAACCTTTCGACTGGAAAGAACTACACGCTGGCTGCATCCTCTGTGGCGCTGGGGCTGGCCGCCAATGAGCGCGTGACGGAGGTTATGTTCGTATTCGGACAAGCTCCGGCAGGCTTTGCCCAGGTGGAAAGCCCCTATCTCTACTGTAAGGCCGTGGCCGGACTTCAGGCTGGCTCCTTTGTCAATGTGGCGGATGTCGGCGGAACTTATAACGGAACATGGGTGCAGGCAGTCAGCCGTTGGGTCATTTCGGTCTATGGAAAACCGACTGTTCCCAAGCTACCCCGCACCGGGTATTGATGCTGTCGAAATGTGTCTCAAATTGAGCCGCATTATTGGGGCCGCTCCGAAAAGGGAGCGGCCCTTCGCTGTGCAAGGAGGCGCACATGAGACGGAATCAGAATGACAGTCCGCTGCTGTGGCTTCTGCCTGTCCCTGTGGTGCTTTGGCTGGCAGCACTGCTGGCAACGGAGTACAAAGCAGGAATGACGGTGTTTACACTGATGGGACGGTTTTCATGGTTGATGGAGCATCCGCTGTCTGTCCGATGGACGCCGTATACGCTCAAGTTTATGCTGGGCGCACTGATCGCCTATGGCTTTGCCGTGGCGCTCTGCTGCTCTACCCGCGAAAACCGCAGGCCGGGAGAAGAACACGGCTCTGCCAAGTGGGGCAGTGCCAAGCGGCTCAATGCAAAGTACCGCGACAAAGACCCGCGCAACAACACCATCTTGACACAGAATGTCCGCATGAGCCTGAACGGGAAAATGCACCGGCGCAACCTGCTGCAAATCGTGATCGGCGGCTCCGGCGCAGGTAAGACCCGCTTTTTCGTGAAGCCAAATCTGATGGAGGCAAATTGCAGCTTTCTTGTGACTGACCCAAAAGGCGAAACGCTCCGGGCGGTAGCCCCGCTGCTGCTCCAGAAAGGCTATGTCATCAAGGTATTCGACCTGATCGACCCGGCCCGGTCGGACAGCTTCAATGCCTTTGCCTACATCAAGGACGATAAGGATGTGATGAAACTGGTCAACAACTTCATAAAAAACACCACGCCTAAAGGCGCACAGCAGAACGATCCGTTTTGGGAGCGTTCCGAGATCGCGTTGGATACGGCTCTCATTTTGTACTTGATCCACGAAGCACCGCCGGAGGAGCAGAATTTTGAAATGCTCATCTACATGATTGAAAACGGCGGTGCAAAGGAGGACGATGACGATTATCAGTCCCCCTTAGACCTGCTGTTTGAGGCGCTGGAGGAGGATGACCCCAGCCATATCGCCGTGCGGGAATATAAGATTTACAAGCAGGCTGCGGGCAAGACCGCGAAGAGCATCCTGATCTCCGCGGCGGTGCGGCTGTCCGCATTCATCCTGCCGGAGATACAGAACATCACAGCAAAAGACGATATGGAATTGGACAAGATGGGTGAGCGCAAGCAGGCCGTGTTTGCCATCATCCCGGACAACGACAGCACCTTCAACTACATCGTGGGTATGCTCTACACCTGCGCCTTTCAGAGCCTTTACTATCAGGCGGACAAGGTGCATCAGGGGGCGCTGCCCGTTCCCGTGCGGATGATGATGGACGAGTTTTGCAATGTCTCTCTCCCGGATGACTTCGGCAAGCTGCAAGCTACCATGCGAAGCCGCAACATCATGTCTACCATTGTTCTGCAAAATATCTCCGCGCTAAAAGCACTGTTCAAGGATGACTGGGAAGGACTGATTGGCAACGCGGATACGCTGCTGTATTTGGGCGGAAATGAAGTCAGCACCTTCAAGTACATCTCGGAGCTGTTGGGAAAGGAAACGCTGGATACCCGGACGCGCAGTGTATCGAAGGGGCGCAATGGCTCCGGCAGTGTGAACTATCAGCAGACCGGGCGTGAACTGATGACGCCCGATGAAGTGCGGGCGCTGGACAATGACCGCTGCATCCTGTTCATCCGCGGCGAGCTGCCGGTGATGGACAGAAAATATGACATTCTGAAGCACCCCGATCTGAAGCTGACAGAGGATGGCGGAGCCGCGCCGTATGTCCATTGTCCCGGTCTGGATTACGCATTGGAGGACTTCCCGCTGTCCACGGAACGCTGGGAGTCCATTGAGATCATTGAATAACATGAGGAGGAACAACCATGAAAAAGAAACGCATTTCGCTTGAGACTGACCGCCGGAGGATCCGGGTAGGCCGCCGCTATGGGGCGCTTGTCCTGACGGTGCTGGCCTGCGCCGCACTGACCTGTCCCGCGTTGGCCGCTGATGACCCGCTGACCATCGTGGGGAATTTGTCTGACTTCGTGTTTTCCATCATCAAGGCTTTGGGCGTTATCATTCTCGGCTGGGGCATCGTGCAGGTGGGCATGAGCATCCAGTCTCACGACGCCAGCCAGAGGACGCAGGGCTTTCTGTGCCTCTTTGGTGGCCTGATGATCGCCTTCGCCAAGGAGATTTTGACTGCCATTGGCGCAGTGTAACGGAAAAGGGGCAGGCCGTGAAGCCTGCCCCTTACAGACTGTCAAAAAAGTGATTTCTCACGTTGAACGATGCAAGAGCCTCGCAGAGTTCCGTCACCCGCAGGTGACGGGATTAGATGTAAGGCGTTTTTTCTGAGGACATGTGCCTCAGAAAAAACTCTTCTCAGGCCGCAACCATGCGAGCGCAGCGAGTGCGCGCGGCGGCCTGCATCTCATCGAAGAAATGCTTGCATTTCTGAGAAGCGTGTCGAACTTTTTCGACACGCTGAAAGGGGCAGGCCGTGAAGCCTGCCCCTTACTTCTTTGGAGAATTGAGGTGATAGAAATTGAATAACTGGATCGTTGGCACGCTGCAATCGGCCTTCGATACATGGAATGAAAAGCTGACGGAGATCTGGAGCCTTGTCACCACCACGCCGCAGGCATTCCGGGGCGGGGAGATCTGGAATACCATCGTCAGCATCAACGACGGCCTGAAAGCCTTTGGCTACGGTCTGCTGGTGCTGTTCTTTGCCATGAGCGTGTTCCGCTCTGCCGCCAGCTTTCGTGATTTGCAGCGTCCAGAGTTTGCCCTGCGGCATTTCATCCGCTTTCTGCTGGCCAAAGTTGCCGTAGGCAGTGCCATGGAACTGATGACCTCTGTGTTCGCTGTCTGCGGCGGCGTGGTGCAGACCATCATGAGCAGTATCGGCGGCATGAGCGCCGCCAGTGTGACGCTGCCGCAGGAGATTATTGACGCCATTGAGGAAGTGGGCTTCTTACAATCCATTCCGCTGTGGCTCGTCACATTTTTTGGCAGCCTGCTCATTACGGCGCTGTCCTTTGTTCTGATTATGACGGTCTACGGGCGCTTCTTCCGCCTGTATATGTTCACGGCACTGGCTCCGCTGCCGCTAGCATCCTTCGCGGGCGAAGATACAAGTTTTATGGGGAAAGCCTTTCTGAAAAGCTACATCGGCGTCTGCATGGAGGGTGCTGTCGTGGTGCTGGCCTGTCTGATTTTTTCGGCATTTGCCTCCAGCGGCGCACCCATAGCAGACACCTCTCTGCCCGTTGTTACGATGAGCTGGCAATATGTAGCGCAGACCATATTCAATATGCTGGTGCTGGTGGGCCTTGTGAAAGGCGCGGAGCGCATCGCAAAGGAGATGTTCGGATTATAAGACAAGAAAAAGCGGGCCGCAGCCCGCTTTTTTCATTTCTCATATTCTGCGATGGGGACACCGTTTTTCACCTGAAAGCCGGAGATGGTACGCCCCTCCACAGCTGCGCGGTGTAGCTCATCCAAGATTAGCCGTTCGGCCAATCGAGCCTTCTGCGTCTCCTGCAACCATTCTACCAGCGGACGCAGCCAGCAGGACAGCGCAAGCAGGCCGAACAGAGACAGCACCCCATAGAACACAAATGGGTGTGCTGCCGCCCATTGCGGATACACGCGCCCGACACAGAGCCAGATCAAGACGGGCAGCAGTTGCAGGCGCAGGAGCAGTGTGAAGATGAGCCGGACGGAAAAAATCAGCAGCGCGATGGCGGCGAAACCAAGAAGTACCTGAGATAAGATCGTCATAGGAAAACCCTCCTTTATTTGGTACTTCTATTATCTCATGCCCCAAAAATCGTGTCAAAAAATCGAAAAATAATTATTTTCAGAGAAATGCGGCTCAATTTGAGACACATTTCGACAGGAGGCTATATCCATGGAGATTAAGATACCAAAAGAAGTCCGCCAACACAGCGAGACGATTTTCTTTGGCCTGTCCACCCGGCAGTTCATCTGTGCGGTGCTGGCTGTTGCGGCGGCCATTGGCACCTATTTTCTGACGAAAGGGACGCTCGGCAGGGAGACGGCCAGCTGGGTGTGCATCCTCGCAGCTGCGCCGTTGGCGGCTGCCGGGTTCTTCCGATACAACGGGTTGACCCTTGAGCAGTTTGCGTGGGCATTCATCAAGTCGCAGGTCTTGTGTGCAAGGCCGCGGGTGTTCCGCTCTGAAAATCTGTACTGCAAAGTAATGAACAGAAAGGAGAGAGACATTTATGATTAAGACACTCCTTGCCGCAGACCGCAGTGAGCGGGAACACTTCCGCATCCCCCGCAGCGTCCAGCAGTCCATCCCCATTCAGAAGATCTATCGGGACGGCATCTGGCAGGTGGGCGGCGGTAAATACAGCCGCACATGGCGGTTTGCGGACATCAACTACGCGCTGGCCTCCCATGAGGATCAGCGGGATATGTTCTCTGCTTACTGCGGTGTGCTGAACAGTCTGCCCACAGACGCCACTACGAAGATCACCATCAACAACCGGCGGCTGAATGGCGCGGACTTTCAGCGCAGTATTCTGATGCGGGAGCGTGGGAATGATTTGGATCGCTACCGCAGAGAGTACAACCGGGTCGTGACCGACAAGGCATCCGAGAGCAATGACCTGATCCAGGATAAGTACATCACCGTGTCCGTTGCACGGAAGAGCATCGAGGAGTCCCGCACCTTCTTCCATCGGGTCGATACCGACCTTGGCAAGAACTTCGGCAGGCTGGAGAGCGGTGCGCGTCCGTTGGATAATCAGGAGCGTCTGCGTATCTTTCACGATTTCTTCCGCCCCGGTGAGGAAGAACAGTTCCACTTTGACCTGAGCGATGCCATGCGGAAGGGACACGATTTCCGGGACTATATCTGCCCGGATGGACTGTGCTTCAAGGCAGACCATTTTGAGATGGGCAGTAAGGTGGGCCGCGTCCTGTTCCTGCGGGACTATGCCAGTTACATCAAGGATGAAATGATCGCCAAGCTCTCCGACTTCCCGCGCAACCTGATGCTGTCCATCGACATTTTGCCGATCCCCACGGATGAGGCCATCCGTGAGGTACAGAGCCGCATTCTCGGCATCGAATCGGATATTGCCCGGTGGCAGCAGCGGCAGAACAGCCGGAACAATTTTACTGCCAGCATCCCTTATGAACTGGAACAGCTGCGGGCGGAGACAAAGGAATTTTTGGATGATCTGAGTACCCGTGACCAGCGGATGATTTTTGCCAATGTCACCATCGTCCACATGGCGGACACGCTGGAGCAGCTGAACGCCGACACGGAAACGCTGCAAGCGATTGGGCTGGAGCAGGCTTGCCAGTTCTCCGTTCTGCGATACCAGCAGGAGGATGGACTGAACACGGCCTTGCCCTATGGCCTGCGCCGCATCAAAACGACCCGCACCCTGACAACCGAATCCACTGCTGTTTTGATGCCGTTCCGCGTGCAGGAGATACAGGATGCGGGCGGCATTTATTATGGTGTCAACGCAGTCAGCCGAAATCTGCTGATCTGCAACCGAAAGAAGCTGCTGAACCCGCACGGTTTTGTGCTGGGCGTTTCCGGCAGCGGCAAGTCCTTCAGCATGAAAGAGACCATCACCTTTATCGCTCTCTCCACCAACGATGACATTATTATGATCGACGCGGAACGGGAGTACGGAGAACTGACGCGGGCGCTGCAAGGCGCAGTGCTGGAAATTTCCCCGTCCAGTCCCCATCATATCAATCCGCTGGAGATCAACCGCGGCTACGGCGCCGGGGAAAACCCAGTGGCCATGAAGTCGGAACTGATGATGAGCATTTGCGAGCAGCAGATGGGCGTCGGACAGCTTGGGGCGTTCCATAAATCCATCATTGACCGCTGCACCGCCAATATCTATCACGATTTCATCAAAAACGGCGGCGAAGGGCGGCTGCCGACGCTCCCGGACTGGCGCAACGAGGTAAAGCGGCAGCCGGAGCGTGAAGCGCAGGAGCTGGCCCTTGCGTCTGAGCTGTTCGTGGAGGGCAGTCTCAATATGTTTGCCCACGAAACCAATTTTGATATTGACAATCGTATCGTCTGCTTCGACCTTTATGAGATGGGCGAACAGCTCAAACCCACAGCCCTGAATGTCGTTCTGGAGACGATTCAGAACCGCGTGGCAGCAAACCGTCTGGCCGGGAAATACACATGGGTTTTTGTGGATGAGGTGTATCTGTTCTTCAAATATCATTACTCCGCACAGTTTCTCTACAAGTGCTGGAAACGCTTTCGCAAGTATGCAGCGGCGATGACGGCGGCCACACAGAATATCGAGGAATGCCTGCGCTCGGAAACGGCGCGCTTGATGCTGGCCAACAGTGAGTTTCTGATCCTGCTGAACCAAGCGGCCACCGACCGGGCTGAGCTTGCAAAGCTGCTGCATATCTCGGAGACGCAGATGAGCCATGTGACAAATGTGGAGGCAGGTCACGGCCTTATGCGGATCGGCAGTTCCATCATTCCCTTCATCAACGAATTTCCGCGGGACAGCGAACTGTACCGCCTGATGAGTACCACGCCGGGGGACAAATGAGGACTGTCGAAATTCGTCTCAAATTGAGCCACATTAAGGGGGTGAGCTGATTTGCCGGAGTTCAAGGAAAAGCCCAAAATGGGACAGCCGAAAAGCAAGCGTTCCGCCATGCTCGATCCCCGGCATCGGGCGGTGCTGCTGAAAGAGAAGTACCGTCAGCAGATGGAGCAGCGGCAGGATACCGGCGCGGAAAATGCCGAGGCGCAGGCGGTCAGCCGCGTGGAATCCGCTGCGGAATGGGCAGCCGATGAGCTGCGGGAGCGTGTGCCGCAGGCACCGAAGAAGAAGCCGCCGGTCAAGGAAAGACCTTCGACCTATGATGAGGCCGGGCATGAAACGGAGTCACCGTCAGAGCGGCGGGAAAAGACGCCTGCGGAGCGTGCTGCTCAGAACGGCACCGGCACGGAGCAGGCAGTTGACCATCGTGTGCCAACAGAGAAACAGCAGCTTGAGGCCCGCCGTCAATTCGTGGTGGACAAGCAGGAAAAGAAGTGGAGGGCAGAGCGGCAGGCTCCGCCATCCGCCGCAGACCCGCTTGCGGTCTATGATGCAGATTGGGAGCCTGTGTCCCCTCCGCGCTCAGAAGTGCAGAGCAAAAGTCCATTCAAAGAGCGCAGGCCGCGCTCTTTGCAGAGATATGGCGGCAAGAGCAAAACGGAAAAGCCGCCCAATGCGCCCAAGGTCAGACGCACCTTTTCCAAGGCGGCAAAGCCTGTACCGTCAGCCGTAAAACCTTCCCAGCAGGCGCTTCAGCAAAGGATAGTGCAGACGAAAAAAACTGCAAAGACGGCGTTTGAGGCGTTCAAGCGTACTGCCGTGATGGTACGCCGTGCGGCTGCCACGCTGATTTCTGCTGTGACCGGCTTGATCGGCGGCACAACACTTTTGCTTGCGCTTGCGATCATCATTGTTATCGCAGCTGTGGCCAGCTCACCCTTCGGCCTGTTTTTCGCCGCGGAGCGCAATGCTCCGAATACCGTGTCGGTGGCAGAGGCCGTAACGCAGGTGAATATCGCCTATAATACAAAGCTGGAAGAATTGCAGGCCGGGAACTATGACAGCATCCAGATCCACGGACAGGCCCCGGACTGGCCGGAGGTGCTGGCCGTGTTTGCCGCAAAAACCGCAGGAGCAGACGATGGCGTGGATGTGGCCACACTGGACGCTGACCGGGTAAGCCGTCTGACTGCGGTGTTCTGGGACATGACCGAGATCACAACGGAAGTGGAAACGATAGAGCATTCTGGAAGTGGAGACGATGATGGTTGGACGGAGTACATTTTGCATATCACCATCACGCCGAAAACAGCGGATGATATGCGGACGGCCTATGCCTTCACCCGTTATCAAAACGATGCTCTGGACGAGCTGCTGGCTGACCGGGTGGCGCTGGCTTCACTGGCCTCCAGCCTGACGATCACCAATGCAGATGCGGCGGAAGTCCTTCAGAACCTCCCGGATGACCTCTCGCCGGAGCGCCGCGCCGTGGTGCAGAATGCGCTGACGCTTTACGGCAAGGTTTCCTACTTCTGGGGCGGCAAGAGCCTTGTTCTCGGCTGGGACTCCCGATGGGGACAGCTGCGGCAGGTCACAGCAGCGGGCAGTTCCACCACAGGAACCTACCGACCCTACGGGCTGGACTGCTCTGGCTTTGTCGATTGGGCCTTTTACAATGCCACAGGCGGAAGCTATATCATCGGACATGGCGGCGGGGCCACCATGCAGCACGGCTATTGTACTGATATAAGCTGGCAGGATGCCCAGCCCGGTGACTTGGTATTTTACCCGGATAATTCCCATGTTGGCATCATCTGTGGACGAGACGAAACCGGGAAGCTGCTGGTGATCCACTGCGCCAGCGGCGCGAACAATGTGGTCATCACCGGGACAAGCGGCTTTGTGTCCGTTGCCAGGCCGGAGTATTACGGAGAATAACCCACTGTCGAAATGTGTCTCAAATTGAGCCACATTATTATTCAGGCCCACACTGCCTTTTCGGGCGGTGTGGGCCTGCTTTTTTATAAAAAGATGGAGACGGAACATAAAATGCTCCGTCTCCGCAGTTTAAGCATAAAGTTGAGTGTCTCACTCTTTCGAGCTGACAAGATAGACCTTTTTGCTAATTGTATTTTAGCAAATTCTCTATGCCATGTCAATGTCTATCCGCAAATATTATATGCAGAGTTCAATCGTTCTGACATTGCTTTTCGGAAGAAGTTTTTTCAAGCTGAGCGGTCAGTTCCGCAATTTTCTGCTGAGCGGCTTCAAGAGCGGTTTGCAGTTGGCTGATTTGCTGGCGTCCGTTCAGTATCTCTGTATTCTTAGACTGCATTTGAGGGGCCGCGAGGATATATGCCAGCTTTGTTCGGATGCAGTCCAGCAAATCCATGCCATCTGTAAAGGTATCTGCACCGTGGATTGCATTTTGCCGTGCAATTTCCTGCCTGTCCACGATATAGCTTTTTACATTGCAGCGCAGATTGCTGATGATACGGTCTTTGTGTACGGATTTGATTTGATGGAGATTGATGATTGTGTCTTTCGGAAATACGGTGCCGTCTCTTTTGGCTTTGATGATGACCTCTTCAATGTCGGCAGAAAAGCTATTGGGGCTGTCGTCAGAGGTGGTCGGTGCAACGATCACTGTGTTTGTAAAGTTGTAAAGAACAATGGCTGGGTGTGGGAAGGATAGCTCCGTCTGGATATTGCCGCAACCGAAGTCCACAAAGACTTTATCTCCCCACTTATAACGGTAAGATTTCTTCTTGCTTTTAGGAGCAAGGATGCCGGCGGAATTATAAAAGTCGTTCCAAAGTATAAATGGAATTGCCTGAACATTCTGGCAGGATCGAACCAGCGACTCCGTATCTGACAATGTAGAGCCTAACTCAGCGGCGCTGTCCGGGCTGTCCGCACATTTCTTGAATTTTTCAGTGGCTAACAGCTGCCTCAGTAATTGCTTGTTGATTGGCATGACAGCACCTTCCTTTGTGCTTTGTTTGCATTATTATATGGGAAATTGTCTGCTATGTAAAGGTATTGGGCGGTATTGTCGAGGATTGTAGAAAATAGTAAGAGAACAACCCACTGTCGAAATGTGTCTCAAATTGAGCCGCATTATTATTCAGGCCCACACTGCCATTTCAGGCAGTGTGGGCCTGCTTTTTTGCGTTCAAAGAAACAGCGGCCGTCGGCACAGACGCCAGCAGCCACTATTTGAACGAAATCGCATCATTGGGAGTACAGCCAATGATCTTACACAGCTTCTCTAAGGCGAGCATGGTGATGTTTCGATTCTTTTTGAGAGAATCCAGCGAGTGATTATCAACAAGTATGAAAGAACTATACGAAGAAATTCGAAATTTTTATACTGAAGGTGGTGATGCGTTAGAAAGGGAGTGTTAATCATCGCAGAAATCTATGCTTATGTCCGCGTTTCTACGCGAGAACAAAATGAAGATCGGCAGCTTATTGCAATGAACGAATTACAGGTACTGCAAAAGAACATTTTTATCGACAAACAGTCCGGCAAGGATTTTGACCGTCCGCAGTACAAAAAGCTGCTGAAAAAACTCCGCAAGGACGATCTGTTATACATCAAGAGCATCGACCGTCTCGGACGCAACTATAACGAAATTCAAGAGCAATGGCGTATCCTCACAAAAGACAAGGGCGCTGACATTGTGGTTCTGGATATGCCCTTATTGGATACCCGACGGGGAAAAGACCTAATGGGAACCTTTCTTAGCGACATTGTTCTCCAAGTTTTGTCATTTGTGGCTGAGAATGAGCGCGTTAATATCCGCCAGCGGCAGGCAGAAGGAATCGCAGCGGCGAAAGCGAAGGGTGTGCGGTTCGGGCGCATACCGAAGCCACTGCCGGAGAACTTTCACGCCGTCTATCAGCGCTGGAAGCACGGCGAGATAACCGGAACCGCAGCTGCAAAAGACTGCGGAATGCCGCTGTCTACCTTCCGTTACCGGGCAGAAATTTACGAAAAAGCCGGGTTGCTGTAACCCGGCTGATTTTACAGGAATGTGTACTTTTTCGCAAAGCTAAAATTCAAGCTATACAACTCTCATGTTTGGTTGAAAAGGATAAGTATGCGGTTGCTTTTTGATGGCAATTTGTGCTATACTGAATACAATTTATTAGGTGCATATATTTACAAAAAAGTACACCTTTTAGGAAGGTAGAAAAGGAGGTGTTATGTATGTCAGATAATGAACTTCGAAAACAAATCATGAGTATGATCCGTAATTCGAATTTAGATGAAACCATGTTTTCAGTCGGGATTGGGGAAGATTACGACAAACAAAGAAATCGATTTGTCTATGACTTTTCAAACAAGAAAAATAAAGAGGCCATTCGATACGCCCTTAAATATTTCAAGAAATATGACATTTGCTTGATTTGGACTGTGCTACAACCAACAGATGAAACACGAAGCGTTCGGAGATGGGTTGTATCTGCTCCAGCAGAAGCAATTCTGAATTGTACTGGGCAAGGGATTTCTAAATCTGTCGAATTCAATGGAAGAAACACGGAAAATGTGTATGTCACTACACTAAACGGACTGCCAGACTTTTTGGCGCAGTATGGCCATTTATTTCGGTAGTACATCAATCAACAAAGGGAGAATAGGAAAATGAAAAAACGAATTTTATCGTTGTTACTAACGGTAACAATGTGCCTTTCGTGGCTCACAATCGGAGCTTTTGCTGCCAACAACGAGGAAGCAGAAGAATTGGAACATGACCATAGTGCATGGACTGAATGGAGTAATGAGAACGAGCTGCCAGGTACTTCTGGAAACTATTATTTGAGCGTTGATGTCACACTTAGCTCTGCATGGGTTCCTCCGGTGGGAGAAACAACTTTGTGTTTGAATGGGCACGCAATTGTGCAGTCGGAAAGTAAGAAAAATGTTATCTATATGGGAACCACCCTCGGCAGTACCGAAAATAGAGATAATTGTTCTTTAACCATTACTGATTGCAACAAGAGTACAGAGCATAAATTCTCGGAAAACAGCAAAACTGGTTGCTGGACACTGAATCCCAATGGCGCAAAAACAATTTCTGGGGGAATTATCACAAATAATTCCAATGGTTATAGCGGTATATATATTGATGCGGGAAGTTTGACATTGCAAGGTGGAACAATAGTTGGAAATGGTGGTGATTCAAGTAGCTGTTTTGGCGGCGGAATAAATCTAAATCGAGGCACTCTTGCGATAATGGGTGCCTCTATTGAGCATAATTCTGCACACGATGGCGGAGGCGTGTATTCCGAAAGTAAAAATATAACTATGTCAAGCGGCAATATTTCAAATAACACAGCCAGTAGGTCCGGTGGAGGTATATATGCCAAAAATGGATTCACAATGGACGATGGTTATATATCGCAAAATTCTGCACTTGATGGCGATGGAGGCGGTATATATGTTGCTGGGGGAACATTCACACTGAAAAAGGGGACAATAAGCAATAACAAGGCAGTTAGTGGGGGTATTTTGAACGGTCGAGGTGGTGGCGTATATACTGCTATTCAGTCAAAGTTTATCATGGACGGAGGAAAAATCTGCACCAATAGTGCCACTAACGATGGCGGAGGAGTATATAGCAATGACACTTTCACGCTGAATGCAGGATATATTGATGAAAACACAAATGGTGGTGTATGTGGATATCTCACAATGAACGGTGGAGAAATCTGTGGAAATACAGGATATGGTTATAATGGAAATCTAAATTGCACTTTCAAAATGACAGCCGGTTTAATAGCAAAAAACTCACTCAATGGTGTTGTTATCACTGACTCTAAATCCAAGATGACTGGTGGCTCAATCGAAGAGAATGGCGGATATGGTGGAATTGTAATACTTAGAGACGGTAGCAAATTTGATATAAGTGGAGGGACTATTAGTAAAAATAAAGAAAGCGGAATATATGTAAGTAAAGGAAGTTTCTCGCTTTCAGGGGAAATAGATATTTCTCAGAATGGAACGCAAAGTCGGAATATATACATGGGTAAAGATACAGTCTTTGCGCTGAGCGGTTCCATATCGAATAAAACTCCTATTGGCATTTCCACTGAGATTATGCCTACAGAAGAAAATCCTGTCGTGTTGATTGAATACGATCAAAACCGTCCGCTTACCGCTGCGGATGTAGCACACTTTACCTCTGATGACCCTAATTATTATGTGGTAAAGACTTCCGAAGGGAAGATGGTGCTGACTACCGAGAAGCCCTCGCTGGAGGGGACTGTCGCCATCAGCGGCACACCAAAGATTGGTCAGATATTGACGGTGGACACCGCTGGTGTTACATCAACTATTTCTGATAACTTGACCTATAAGTGGTATCGCGGAGATGAAACCGTCGGTGCAACGGGCAGTAGCTATACGCCCAGTGAGGCCGCTGATGTGGGTAAGACAATCAAAGTTGAAGTCTCCGCAACCAATCAGTCTGGAGTTTTGACATCTACTACCACTGATGTTGTGGCCAAGGCGGATTACAGCGGTGCAGTCAATACTCCCTCCGTAGGTAGCACGACGGACACTCAAGTGATTGCCGACAAAGAAGATGGATATGAGTACGGCGTCACCTTGAAATCTGCAACAAATGAGCCTGCCAGTTGGACTATGACCGGTATCATCTCTGGCCTGACCCCCAACACCGAATATAAGCTGTGGAGCCGCGTAGCAACGACCGATACCATGGAAGCCAGTGAAGCAAAATCAGTCGAGTTTACCACCGATAAAGCCTCTGCGGACAGCGACCTCCAGAACACCTTGAAAGACGCAATCGCTGCCTACAATGCCCCCTATGACGGCACGGCACATGACGCTTTCACCGTAGGTACCCTGCCCGCTGGCTGGACTGTGCAGTATGCGGATTCCGAGAGAGATTCCTACTCTGACGCTATGCCGCAGGTCACCAATGTGAGCGACAGCAAAACGCTGTGGGTGAAGTTCAGCAATAGCAGTTACAGCGACTTTGTGACCAGCTATTCTGTCTCGGTGATTGCCAGAGACATCTCCGGCGCGAACATCACGCTGAACGCTGCACCGACCTACAACGGCACGGAGCAGACTATCACCATCAATAAGGTCGAGGTTGGCTCCATGATGCTGCCGCAGGACACCGACTACACCATTGAAAGTGGCAACAAGGCCACCGATGTAGCGGAAACCGTTCTGAAAATCAAGGGTATCGGCAACTACACCGGTGAGGCCAGCACCACATGGAAGCTGCTTCAAAAAAGCATCAATGATGCTATGCTTGCCTCTGTGGACAGCCAGCCCTATACCGGCAGCGCCATCACGCCTAAGCCCGAGGTTACCGATGGCTCTACGCTGACTGAAAATACCGACTTTACTTACAGCTACGAAGCTAATACCTATGTGGGTACCGCAACGGTGAAGATCACCGGTCGGGGCAACTATACCGGCACCGCTGAAAAGACCTTCAGCATCACTCCCTTGAATCAGACTCCCACAATCACCGCTGCCGCGCCTCTGGCCAAGGGCGGAAACACGCTTGACCTGTGCACGCTGGTCAGCAATGCAAAGGGGACAGTCGAATTCACAATTGCTTCCGGCGACGCGGCGACGCTTAGCGGTACCACACTGACCTCTGCCGCTGACAAGACCGGCAATGTTGTCATTACCGTCCACATCATGGCCAAGGATGTGAACGGCGATGGAACGAACGAGTACAACGCTTACACCGGCTCCGATGCGATCACTGTTACCGTGACTGACAAGACTACCATACCTCTTGAAGGCGGGGTCACACAGAACGGCTGCACCTATGGCGAGTCTTTGACCAATCCCATCTACACCAAACCCGCCGACACCAGCAGCACTACCGTTACCTACAACGGTACGCTCCGCAAGGACAGCAGCACCTACAGCAGCACGACCAAGCCTACTGAGGCAGGTACTTACACCGTCACCGTGAAGTGCGAGACACCCACCCATATCTATACGGCCACTTCCGATTCCTTCACCATTGCGCCTAAGTCCATTACGGGCGCGGAGGTCACTCTTGGAACGGCGCTGATCTACAATGGTTCCGCCCAGACGCAGACGGTTACCAAGGTGGAACTTAATAGCGAGGACATCACTACTTCTTGCGATATCAGCGAAAATACACAGACCAATGCCGGTGAGCACACACTGAAGGTTACGGCAAAGGATGCCAGTAACTATATCGGTGAGGTGACGAAGCAGTTTACCATCGCTAAAAAGAGCATTACCCCGACCATTGAGGTATCGGGCAGCTATGCCTACAACAACGGCGCGATGATCCTGCCGAGTTTTACCGTGAAGGATGGCACCACTACACTGGCGGAAAACGACTACGCTGCCGTTATCACCGATAATGTCAATGCGGGCAGCGGTAAGATTACAGTTACGGAAACGGCAACTGGCAATTACACCTTCGGCGAAACGCAGAAAAGCTTTACCATCAACAAGGCGAACTACGGCAACAAGACTGCCTTCGGCTCCGCCAAGTACGGCACGACCGGTTCCGTGGATCTGAGCCGCTATCTGGCCGCGGGCGGCAGTTTTGGAACAATCACCACAGCAGATAGCGAAAAAGTCCTCAGCGGCGATCCCGTCATGGAGGGCAATTCCCTGAAGTTCACCTTTGTGAACGACGCGAGCAAGGCCAATAAAATGGCCACCATCACAGTTCCTGTAACCGGCGCGACCAACTATGAGAGCTATACAATCACCGTAACGGTTACCGTGAACGACAAGACTACCCCTGTGGTCACCGCTCCTACGGCCAAGACCAGACTGGTCTACAACGGCGCAGATCAGGTGCTGATTGATGCTGGCTCTGCCACTGGTGGTACCTTGCAGTACAGCCTGGCCTCTGGCAGAGGCTACAGCACGGAGCTTCCCAAGGTCAAGAACGCCGGTACTTACACTGTGTACTACAAGGTCATCGGCAACGATGGCTATGCGGATGTACCGGAGAACAGCGTCAGCGTCTCCGTCGCAAAGCGCGCGATCAGCGTCAAGGCAGACAACAAGAGCATGACCGCGAACGGAACACTCCCCACCTTCACCGTGACCTACGGCAACTTTGCCTCCGGCGACAGCGAAGCTACTGTGATCGAAACGAAAGCAACTGCTTTCTGCACGGCGGACGGCACAAGCACCGGCTCTTTCCCCATCACTGTGAGCGGAACGACTGCACTGAAATCCGGCATGGATACCAATTATGAAGTCGGAACACCTGAAAGCGGTACCCTGACCGTCAACCCTCGTTCCTCCGGCGGCGGCGGTGGCGGCGGCGGGGCGTCCGTCCCGACCTTCACCGTCACCGCCCCGGCAAAGACGGACAACGGCTCCGTTTCCGTCAGTCCCAAGAACGCGGCGGCGGGCGACACCGTGACCGTCACGGTCACTCCCGACAAGGGCTACACGCTGGAAACTCTGACCGTTCTGGACAAGAACGGCAAGGAGCTCAAGCTCACCGAGAAAAATGGCAAGTACACCTTCACCATGCCTGCGGGCAAGGTCGAGGTCAAGGTCACCTTCATGGACGACAACACCATGCTGAACTACTTCGTGGACGTCAAGGCCGGCGATTACTTCTACGACGCGGTGAAGTGGGCGGCGGAGAAGGGCATCACCTCTGGCACGGACGCCACACACTTCAGTCCCAACGCCGCCTGCACCCGCGCCCAGATCGTGACCTTCCTGTGGCGTGCAGCCGGTTCTCCCGAGCCGAAGGGCACCGGCAGCTTCGCGGATGTCCCCTCTGACAGCTACTACACCAAGGCGGTGGCCTGGGCCGTGGAGAACGGCATTACCGGCGGCACCGGCGACGGCAAGTTCAGCCCGAACGCTACTTGCACCCGTGAACAGGCTGTAGCCTTCCTCTACCGCGCCTCCGGCAGCCCCGCCGTCAGCGGAGGCAGCGCGTTCAACGATGTGGCGGCAAATGCCTACTACGCTGATGCAGTCGCATGGGCGGAGAAGAACGAGATCACCGGCGGCATCGGCGGCGGTCTGTTCGGTTCCGGCAACGACTGCACAAGAGCGCAGATCGTGACTTTCCTGTATCGAACCTATCAAGGAAAGTAAAAAACAGGGCGGCAACGGGCCGTCATCAAAGAATTTATAACAGAGCCCGCAAGGCGGCTCCTTCACGGAGTCTTCTTGCGGGCTACTTATATGCAAACCGGTCATAAAGTTGCAAATACCGACATTTACGGACGTTAAACGGCTTTATTTGTAGACCATTGTAGAACGATTACATGACACAAAACTGCACATATCGTGTATGATTGAGTTACGGAGGATACGGATGTTTACAAAGATTTTCGAACTTGCCGTCGCACACCCGGCACTCTCCCACTATCCCGCTTTTGCAGCTGAAACAGAATATCAGGGTATTCCTAACGGCTGGATGAAAAACTGTTAAATCCAGCACATAGCATAGGTCTTACGCAAAAAAGAACTGCCACTGGCCGAGAGGCCCGCCTATGCTGCCCTTTCTCTGTTTTGATCTTCAAATATCACATAGGAGGGGTAACAATGCCTTTGGTTTATTATGTGCCTGAATATGAGAGGGACGCGGAACAGATCCCGCTGGACGCCGAGCGTTTGCTGCGCCTGCTTGGCGTTACTGGGAAGCTGTCCGGTTTCCGCTATGCAGTCTATATGGTTGAACAGGTTCGAGATCAGCCGGACAATGTGTTGCTTATTACGAAGCGCCTTTACAAGCAGACGGCGGATCATTTCAACACCACGCCGAGTTGTGTGGAGCGCAATCTCCGCACGCTGATCCAGAGCTGCTGGAACCAGCTCGACCATGACTTTCTGAATGTGATCGCTGGTACGCAGCTGCGCCAGCCGCCGACCAATTCTCAGTTCATCGACATGATGGCCGCTTACCTGCGAAACTGATTTTCGCGGAGAAAGGCGGCGCACTGCCGCCTTTCTCTTTTTATCCCTGCGGAAATGTGGCTCAATTTGAGACATATTTCGACACGGTTGCCATTCGGCACAGGCGCATCAAAGGGTGTGTCTGTGCGGGCTGGCGACAGCCTGTGTTCACTGTCCATAAGCAGTAAACTGTTTGCACCTTGAGAAGTGAATGACCGTCCAAATCGGATATGGTTTTCGGTGAAGCAGTGCATTTGCGTGCCAAGAAAATCAAAACGCCGCTGAAAGTTGTGCAGGGGTAGGAACGGATTTGGGGAAAACGGCCTCCTTATCAAGACCATATCTGCATGAGGGTATGGTCTTGCAATTTTTACAATACGGAGGAATGGATCGTGAATCAGAAGCAGTGTTCAGAATGCGTATCGACGCACGAAACGGCGCAAACGCAGACGATCTATGTAGATGGCTGCAAGGTTACAGTCCGGTATTCCGGCCATAAAAACCCCGATGCCATCCGCGGAATCAAGGAAATCCTTCTCACAAATATTGCGAAAAAAGCGTAAAATTTTGCACTATTTGATGAAATATGAGATAATAATGGTGTAGAGATGCACCTTGAAAATTGAAACAAGGCCATATACACCGTTCCAAAGATTGTTAAGAACAGCAGGAGTGATGTATATGTTAGAAAACTTGATGGCTGATTTGCGGCGTGTTTATTGCCTGTACCGTGTTTCGACGCTGGGACAGGTTGAGAAAGATGATATTCCCATGCAGAAACAGTATTGCCGCGAGTTCGTCGGGCAGCATCCCGGCTGGGAAATCGTCAAGGAATTTTCGGAAAAAGGTGTTTCCGGGTTTAAGGTCTCAGCGAAAGACCGGGATGCCATTCAGGAAATTCAGCGTGACGCCTTGCAGAACAAATTCGATATTCTGCTGGTATTCATGTTTGACCGACTGGGGCGCAGAGAGGACGAAACGCCTTTTGTTGTAGAGTGGTTTGTCAAAAACGGCATTGAGGTGTGGAGCGCCAAGGAAGGACAGCAGCGATTTGATACCCATGTGGACAAGCTGCTGAATTACATCCGTTACTGGCAGGCATCCGGTGAAAGCATCAAAACCTCTGTCCGCACCAAGACCCGAATGGAGCAGCTGACGCAGGAAGGTCATTTTACCGGCGGCTGTATTCCGTTTGGTTATCGTCTGGAACATAAGGGACGCACCAATAAGCGAAATCAGGATGTGGGCGATCTTGTGATCGACCCGGACGAAGCAGAAATCGTGAAACTGATTTTTCAGAAATATCTCTGCGAAGGATATGGAGCGCAGCGCCTTTGCCGGTATCTTGCCGAACAGGGTATTACAAACCGAAAAGGACGCAACATACCGACTACTTCAATCAACCGCATCATCAAGAATCCCATTTACACTGGAGTCATCCGAAATGGAGAAAGCCAATCAGAGGTGCTGCCAGAGCTTCAGATCATTGACACTGAGACTTATGAACGGGCGCAGCAAATGATGGAGAAGCGTGTGACACATCACGGCGATGTACCGCTCAACACCAAGGGACGGTCTTTGCTGGTAGGCAATGTCTACTGCGGACACTGCGGAGGCCGTCTGACGCTGACTACCAGCGGGCGAAAGCGTGTCCGAAAAGATGGGACTATCACGCGGGAAACGAGAGCAAGGTATCAATGCCACTACAATGTCAGGCATCCCGGCGAATGCGATGGCCAATCTGGATATGGCGTAGAAAAGCTGGATAAATTGGTAGACCAAATCATTCGTATCCAGCTCGGGCGCATTCAGAACTCACCATCTCAAGAACTGATCGAAAAGCAGCAGGCCAAGGAGGTTGAACTCGTCAGGTCCAGACTAAACCTCTTAAATGAGCAGTATCGGCAGAAGCAGCGGGAGTATCAAGACCTGCGCGCTGAGACGATCAAGGTCATCCAAGGCACCAGCCGCTTGAATGCAGACCTGCTGAACAGCCTTGTCAGCGAGACTACGGAACAAATCAAACAGCTGGGAGTACAAATTCAAACCACCACAGCCGAGTTGGAAGAAACCGTACAGACGGCCAGCCAAGTGTTGCGGGAATATGACCAGCTGATAAGCTGGGCCGAGATGTATGACCACTGCACCTTTGAGGCAAAGAAAATGATCGTAGCCAAGTTTGTCAAGGCCGTTCGTGTGCGGCGTGATTATGAGATCGACATAGAGTTCAATGTGTCGTTTGAGGAATTTCAAGCATTGTATCTGGAGGGGGAGCCGGAAGAGGCAAAAAGACCCGGAACAAATACAATTCTGGCGATGGAAACAAAAAAATAAGGCAAGCATGACGCTTGCCTTATTGCTGGTGGACCCAAAGGGATTCGAACCCTCGACCTCTCGGATGCGAACCGAACGCTCTCCCAGCTGAGCTATGGGCCCGTGTATGAAGTTTTTGGTGATGTGAACTGTTTGCCCGCAACTGAGTTGGACTACCGGAAAAGAGGTGCTATAACCGAACCGCTTCTCCTCCCAACTGAGCTACAGGCCCAAATAGCAATGCTGGTCTCCCAGCGCGGATTATCATAACACACTTTTTTGAATTTGTGAAGCCCCTTTTTCATTTTTCTGTTGATATTTTTTCTGAAATATAGTAGAATACCATTTGTTCAACAACTCCTCCGCATACAGCTGCGGAACCGGTCTTGCGCAATGGGTACCTGCGAACCATGTCAGGCGGGGAACCGAGCAGCATTAAGCGGGACCATCCATGTGCCGCAAGGACGCCGGTTCCGCAGCTGTATACGGGGGAGTATTTCTATTGTAAGGGAGGGCTGCGGATGTATCAGGCGCTTTACCGCAAGTGGCGTCCCAAAACATTTGCCGACGTGGTTGGTCAGGAGCACATCACCGAGACCTTGCAGCGCCAGGTGGCGGAGGGGCGGCTGTCGCACGCCTATCTTTTCACCGGCACGCGCGGCACGGGCAAGACGACCTGCGCCAAAATACTTGCGCGCGCGGTCAACTGCGAGCATCCGGAAAACGGCAACCCCTGCAACCGCTGCCCGAGCTGCCTTGGCATCGAGAGCGGGCGGCTGCTCGACGTGGTCGAGCTGGACGCGGCGTCGAACAACGGCGTGGACAGCGTGCGCGCGCTGCGTGACGAGGCCATCTATTCGCCCGCGCAGGTAAAAAAACGCGTGTATATCGTCGACGAAGTCCACATGCTTTCGACGCCCGCGTTCAACGCACTGCTCAAAATTTTGGAGGAGCCGCCCGAGCATCTGATGTTCATTCTGGCGACAACGGAGCTGCACAAGGTGCCCGCGACGATTTTGTCGCGCTGCCAGCGCTTTTCATTCCGCCGCATCCAGCCGAAGGACATCGTGGGCAGGCTCAACTACATCGCGGGGCAGGAGAATATCGACTTAAAGGAGGACGGCGCGGCGCTGCTGGCCCGACTGTCGGACGGCGCGCTGCGAGACGCGCTGAGCCTTCTTGACCAGTGCGCGGCCGCGGGCGGCGCGATCGACGCGAATGCCGTGCTCGACGCGCTGGGTTTGGCCGGAAACGTGCAGACCGCACAGCTCATGTCGCTGATCCTGACGCGCGACGCGCGCGGGGCACTCGAGCTTCTCGGCAAGCTCTACGACGGCGGTAAGGATGTGGGCGCGGTGCTCGGCGAGCTCTCGACCCTCTCGCGCGAGCTGCTCATCAGCGCGACGGCGGGGGAGGGCGGCGAGAGCTTACTCAGCGGCGCTTATGACGCCGCAACGCTCCGAAACCTGCGCGCGCAGGGGACGAGCGCACGCTTCATCCAGCTCTGTACGATCTTGCAGGAGACGGCGGCGCAGCTCCAGTTCAGCGTGAACCGCCGCACGGACGCAGAGCTCTGCATTCTGAAGCTCTGCGACGAAACACTCTCCGGCGACCTGGCGGCGCTCGGCGCGCGCATCGCGCGGCTCGAAGAGCAGATCGCCGCGGGCGTGCAGTTTGCGGCGAAGCATCCCGCATCTGCACCGGCGAGCGCACCTGCTCCCGCGACGGTACAGACGGTCACACCTACACCGCAAAAGGCCGCGGAAGCGCCCACAGAGAGCGCAAAGCCCGCCGAGGAAGCGCCGCTTCCGTGGGACGAGCCGCCGCTGCCCGACGACTATGACGCGCCGCCGCCCTACGGCGAGCCGGTCGCACCCGCACCGAAGGCCGCAGCGCCGAAGATAGTAGCAGCACCCGCGCCTGCGCAGGAAGCGCCTGCGAGCGGCGATGATGAGATCTTCTACCAGCTCATGGAGAGCTACAAAAACCGCCTGACGCCCGACAAGCGCGCGTTCATCGGCATGGCGCAGGGCGATGTGAAGGATGACCTTCTCACCGTCTACTGCTCGACCGAGGTGCAGAAGTCCATGCTCGACCAAAAGGTCGTGACAGACGTTTTGAGCGAGGTCACGTCCCGCGCAGTTGGACGGGAGATCCGCGTCCGCTTCCTCGTGGGCGAGTGCCCGAGCGCGAAAAAGCGAGACAAGATGCAGGACCTCCTGCGCATGGGCAGTAAATTCGACAATTTTACAGTAAAATAAAAGGAGACAACAACGATGGCAAAGGGTTACAGCGCACGCCGCGGCTTTTCCAACGGCAGCGGCCAGATGCTCAAGCAGCAGCAGATGCAGCAGCAGATCATGAAGATGCAGGAGGACATGCAGAAGGCGCAGCAGGAGGTCGAGGAGAAGACCTTCTCGGCGAGCGTCGGCGGCGGCGTCGTCAGCGCCGAGGTCAACGGCAAGAAGGAAGTCACGAACATCACCATCAAGCCCGAGGCGGTCGACCCCGAGGATGTGGAGATGCTTCAGGATCTCATCATTTCCGCCGTGAACGAGGCGCTCCGCCAGGCCGAAGAGGCGATGGACGGGAAGATGAACGCGCTGACGAGCGGACTCGGCCTCAGCGGGTTTGGATTCTGATTTTTCCTTTTCAAGCAAAAACAAAGCCCGCGTCGCGGGCGGGAGTTTTCCGCACTGTGCGGAAACGGGCAATAAAGGGGGTATTCTCTTTCCGAAGAGAATACCCCCTTTAAATCCCCCAGAGAAAGGCGAGGGGAGTTCCCCTCGACCCCCGGCATTGGCAGTTTGTAGCTTGAAGAGCTGCACGCGCTGCGCAATCAGGTGCGGTGTACATGGCTTC